>Ga0209168_10000048_pt1 | contig 137201 bp, 102 predicted proteins | sample Coa_R1_FD_187156 | JGI IMG/M metagenome (GOLD analysis project Ga0209168, IMG submission 187156) | Surface soil microbial communities from Centralia Pennsylvania, which are recovering from an underground coalmine fire - Coalmine... | ecosystem: Environmental > Terrestrial > Soil >...
GGCCATTGCGACGATCAGGCCGGCTTCCGCTTTGGACTCTTCGGCGCCGAGACAGGACCTGAGCAAGGCGTCATCAACAGCCCGGACGAGGCTCGCCGTGCCGTCCGCTTCAATCTGAAATACGGCGCCGACATCATCAAAACCTGCGCCACCGGCGGTGTTCTGTCGCTCACGGACGACATCGACACTCCGCAACTGACACAGGAGGAGTTGAATGCGCTCGTGGACGAAGCGCACGCGTTGCGGCGCAAGACGGCCGCTCACGCGCACGGAGCGACGGGCGCCAAACGGGCTATCCGGGCGGGGATCGACTCCATCGAGCACGGCACCTTCCTGGACGACGAAGCGCTCGACATGATGAAAGCCCGCGGCACCTACCTCGTCCCAACCTTGATGGCAGTGCAGGGCGGCCGCGAGAAGCTCGGCACCGGGGCTTATCCGCCGGCCATTGAAGCCAAGATGAAGGCCGCCATTGCCGCCATCAGCGATACGGTCCGTAAAGCGATTGCCAAGGACGTCAAGATCGGGCTGGGGACGGACGCGGCCGTTTATCCGCACGGCCGCAACGCGGAGGAGTTCCACCAGATGGCCGATTTGGGTGTGAAGCCGATCGATGCGATGCGCGCAGGCACGTCGCGTGATGCTGACCTGATCGGCCTCGCTGACCGTATTGGCACCCTCGAATCCGGAAAACTGGCCGACATCGTAGTAATACCTGGTGACCCAACTCAGAACATTCGCCAAACCGAGAAGGTCTTTTTCGTGATGAAAGAGGGATCGATTGTTAAGAACGACCACCCGTAGCCTTTGTTTTGCCGTTTGCTGCGCCGCCCTGGCGCAGAGCGATGCCGCCCGGCGGCTGGTGTCGCGTGCCGAAGGAAGCGCAGCGATGATGGACGATCTTCGTGAGCTGTGCGACACCGTCGGAGGCCGGCCTACCGGGTCGCCCGCGTGCGATCGGGCCGTGGCCTGGGCCGCTAAGAAATTCCGCGATGCGGGTATTGAAAAGGTCAGCATCGAGCCGTTCACAGTTGCGCACGGTTGGCTACCTGGGACCATCGAGGTGACCGCCATCTCGCCGGAGAAATTCCCAATCCGCGCCGCTGCCGCACCCATGAGCCTGTCGACGAAAGGGCCGCTCGACCTGCGGGTGGTTGACGTCGGTGACGGGACCCCGGAATCGTTCGCGAAGGCCGGCGCGGCCCTGAAGGGCGCTGCCGCATTGGTCCACTCGAATGAGATGAAGACGTTGGACGACCTATTCGGCGAATACTTCCGGAACCCCGGGCTCAACGAGGCGGTTACGAAATTTGGCGTGGCGGCGTTGCTTCTGGAATCATCGCGCCCCCGAGGCTTGCTCTACCGGCACCCCATTGGTCTGGGAGTCAACTATGCGCCTGTTCCGACGGCTGTCATCGCACGTGAACCCGCCGAGCGCCTGGCGCGGCTGTCGCAGGTCGGCGAGGCTCGTGTTCACTTTGCCATGACCAATAAGACCGGGGCGCCCATGCAATCGAAGAACGTCATTGCGGAGATCACCGGCAGTGAAAAGCCCGAAGAGATCGTGCTGCTAGGCGCGCATCTCGATTCGTGGGAGCTTGGCACGGGCGCAAATGACAACGGTGTGAATGCCGCCATGGTGATCGACACCGCCCGCGCGTTCCGTGAGCTGGGACTCAAACCCCGTCGGACCGTACGCTTTGCCTTATTCACCGGCGAAGAGCAGGGCATGTTGGGATCGGAAGCCTACGTGGAGCGCCATAAGGCCGAGATGGACAATCACGTTGCGGTCACGATGTTCGACATCGGCTCCGGCCATACCACCGGCTTTTATCTGAACGGGCGTGAAGAGATGAAGAAGGCCGTCAACACGGCCTTGGACGCGGCTGGCGGGCTGAATGCCACGGACCAGGTGATGGACGCCATCGACGGGACCGATAATTTTGACTTTCTCCTCCAGGGCGTCCCCAATCTCGTCGCGGTGCAGGACGCAGCTCCGTACCTGCCGGACTACCACGCCGAATCCGACACCTTCGACAAGGTCGACGCGAAGGAAGCCAGGCGCAACGACGCTATCGCCGCGGTGCTGATATGGGGCCTCGCGGAAGCGCCTGAGCGCCCGGCAAATCGGCAGTCGCGGGCAGAGGTCGAGAAGCTGGTGAAGGATACCAAGCTCGATGAGCAGATGAAAGTTTTCGAGCAGTGGGACGATTTCGTAGCGGGGAAGCGGGGCATCGCAAAGCGCTAGGTGGGTTAACCTAAGCGAATGCGAAGACGTTTTCTTACGTCCGCGGCAGGTGGCTTTTGCCTTGTGCTCGTCGCCTGCTCGGAACCCACCAAAACGACCACCAAGGAACCTGAAAAACCTGCCGAGCCAGAAACCGGCCGTTACGCGTTTCAACAGATGTATCCCACGGCGCGGGCATGGGCCACCGACGCGATTCCAGTTCAGATGGAGAGCATCAATCTGCAGCAGGTGAAATCGTCGGATGGAAAAGCCGGAGCGTGGGAAGCGATCTTCTACTCACCGTCTCTCGCCAAAGCAAGGATGTACACCTGGTCGGCCGTAGAAGCTGAGGGAAACCTGCATAAAGGGGTTTTTGCCAGTGCTGAGCCTGGACTACGAAGTCCGAAAGCCTTCGAAATTGCGGCACTGCGGACGGATTCCGACGCGGCGTATAAGACGGCAGTAGAGAAGAGCGCCGAATTCGTCAAGAAGCATCCGGACATGCCTGTGTTTTTCGTTCTCGAGATGACCAATCGCTTCCCGAATCTAGCGTGGCGCATTGTCTGGGGCACGTCGATAGCATCGAGCGAATATTCTGTTTTCGTGGACGCCACCACAGGGGAGTATCTGACCAAGGTCTAAGCAAATGCGGTCTCACAGGCAGTCACGGGTGGCCAACCTGGTGGCGCTCGCCTTGGCGATCCTGTTGGCCGGCTGCATTGTGGCCTGGTATTGGACTCGGGGCGCCACCACGACACCCGCCAAAGCGACCGCGACAGCATCGTTGATCGACGAGCGGCTGCTTCAGACGGCTCACCAGTTAGCGTCGCAAGCCGACACCGCTGACGAGCAGGCTTGCGTCCGCGACGCGCTTCGGCTCGCGGACCATGAGTTGGACCAGGCGTTTGCTACCGCGTTGCGAAGCGCGACGGCGAGCACCCCTCCGAAGGCCGGCCCTGCGAAACAACTGGCGGATCGAATCGAGAAGTTCAAGGCGAGAGTCGCCGCTGACCAGGCACGCCTCGCGAACGTGTCCAAGGGGGACGATTCCGACCAGGTCGACCTGGCTAAGGCGCAACTCGCGCTCGACCAGGACGAACTGGATGATGCTCAGCAGGACCTGGCCCGGCAGGGTGGTGATCAGCGAGCCAACGTCCAGCAGGCGCTGCAACAGCATGAGGCGGCTCAGCAGGATGCTCAGCTACCCAAACCGGCGGCGGCTGCGCCCGCGGGCACCCTGAGCGAACAAGTGCGGCTTTGGCTGGCGTTGGGGAGCCGCGATGCGCAACTAAACGATGCCCGCCAGCAGGCATCGGCCAAAGCTGCTACGCTGACGCGCGAGCACGATGCTTTGGAGAAGCCTTCGGCGCCTCAGCCTGCCGAAGATGATACGGACGCCGCCGAGACCATTGCACGCCTCCGTATCCTTTCGGATCAGCACAAAACTCTCGCGGAATTGGACAAGCGCATCCAGGACTGCCAACAACTCGCCACGGCGTACCAGCATTGGGACGACCTGGTTCAGAATCGCCGCCGGGGAATCCTGCACCTCATGCTGGCCTCGTTTGGCGCTGCCCTGGGAGTGCTATTGGCCGTAGTATTGATCGACCGGTCGATTCGGCATGCGTTCAGCCGCCAGACCGACCCGCGCCGCCTCCATCAACTGCGCGTGATGGCAACGGTCGGGGTTCAGGCAGTGGGTGCCATGCTCATTGTCGTGATCGCCTTTGGCCCGCCCAACCAGCTTTCAACGATCATAGGCTTCTCGACCGCCGGCTTGACAATCGCATTGAAGGATTTCATCGTGGCGTTCTTCGGTTGGTTCGCACTCATGGGTAAGAACGGAATCAGAATCGGCGACTGGGTGGAGATCAACGGCATCGGCGGCGAGGTGATTGAAATCGGGATCTTCAAGACGGTCCTGCTCGAGATGGGGAATTGGACGAACACGGGACATCCGACGGGCCGTCACGTCGCCTTCATGAACAGCTTCGCCATTGAGAACCACTATTTCAATTTCTCAACGGCCGGCCAGTGGCTGTGGGACGAGCTGCTGATCACTTTGCCGATGACCGGCAATCCCTACCAGACGGCGCAACGAATTCGCGACGTGGTGGAGCAGGAAACCGAGGTCGACGCACGCGAGGCAGAGCGCGATTGGGATCGGGTGACGCATCAGTACGGCACCCGCGCATTCTCGGCGAAGCCTGTCGCCGACCTGCGGCCGTCAGTCAATGGTCTGGACGTCGCGGTGCGGTACATCACCCGGGCTCCCCAGCGCTACGAGGTCAAATCACGCCTGTTTCAGGTGATCGTGGATCTTCTCCACGGGACAACGGCCGCGGCGCCGGCTTAGAAACTTGAAACGGGCTCAGCGGGTATTGTTCGTTCTGGCGAGCTGCGCCGTGGCTGTCTATTTTCTGGCGCTGACGCACAAAGCTTTGCAGGGGTATTTTTCCACTGACGACAGCATGAATCTGTACGTCTCCTGGTATCCATCCCTTTTCAGCCTGATCAAGGCGAACTTCCTGTTCTTCCTGAACTCGCCGTTCTATCGTCCGATGGGGAGCGCGTGGTATCGCATCATGTTCTTCGTCGCGGGCTACCATCCCGAGGCGTTCCACGCGGTGAACCTGGTCATCCTGATGATAAATATCTGGCTGACTTACGAACTTGCCTCGCGGCTGTCGGATTCGCGGGAAACTGGGGCGCTCGCCGCGCTGCTGATCGCTTATCAGCCGGCGTTCGCAGGCCTATATTTCGATACCGCATACATCTACGACGTCTTGTGTTTCGGCTTCTTTCTCGCAGCCCTTCTGGTGTATGGTGGCGCAGGCGGTTTCGCCGGCGCGCTCACGGTGAAGCTGAAACGGGGCGTCCAGGCGAGTGCCGAGACCTCGAGACAAGGTCTGTTTCTCCACAGGCAGGCGAAACCGCCTGCTTCACCCTTCCACAGCATCCAAGTCACAGGGCAAGCCCGCTTCCTTCTTTGTGTATTGTGTGTATGCGGGCTCAATTCGAAGGAAATGGCGCTTACGCTGCCCATCTGCCTGGCGCTTTACGAACTGCTGTACAGACCCGCGCCGAGGAACTGGAGAATCCCGCTCATCACCGGTGGCCTGACCATTCTACTCGTCGCAGGACGCGCGCTTGACCGTCATTCGCTACTGGCGCTGGAAGGATACCAACCGGTCCTCACCTGGAATCGCTTCATGGAAACGAGCGCCGGATTTCTCACCAACCTGTTTGACGAGAAACTGCATTTCTCAACCATCGCGGTATTGCTGTTCTGGGTGGCAACGCTGTTGTTGGCATGGGTCACAAGATCGAGGGCCCTACGGTTCGCCTGGCTATTCGCGATCGTTACGCCGCTGCCGGTCGCATTCCTGACGCCCCGAGGCGGCCCGCAGTATTACATCCCGCTATTTGGGTGGGTACTTTACTTTGCCACCCTGTTAGTCGACGGCACTCGCTCGTTGTTCGGCGAGCGTCTGTTCTATGCGCGCGCAATATCCTTGTTCTCCGTTGTCATGCTGCTCTCCGTCATAGCCTTCCGGGGAACCGGCTGGAAGGACGTCACCACTGTCTCCGAAGAAGGCGAAGCCTTGCGTTCGTCCGTTGATCAATTCCACGCCTTGCATCCGGCGCTGCGACCCGGCGCGCGTATCCTTTTCATCGACGACCCGCTTCCCAAACATCGCGACGATCTGCCGTTTCTGCTCCGGCTGCGGTATCGCGATCCCAGCCTGATCGCCGACAGCGTGAAAAGGATGAGCGTAAAGCCCACCGCGCAGGAATTCGCATCGTACGACTACGTCCTCGACTGCGACGCCGGCCACCTGTTCGACCGCCACCCGAATGGCACCCGTCCGGGTCCGACGATTGCGCTGGAGTGGGGCCATCCTGCTGTCTTTCACGCGGACTGGACGCCAGTGACATCCGATCGTCCGGCCAAGCCAGGCGAGGATCTTATCGGCAAGGCGTCCGATCTGGGCGCGACCGAGCCTCTAGTCGCGGCAGCCACACCTTTCCCGAAGGACCCGCTCCTGAACGTCGTCGCACCGGTTGAAGTGCGCGTCGGTGGTTCAATTGCCGCGGTGAACCTCAAGGTCGGCTGGCCGGAAGCCGTGAATCTTTATCGCCTCGACTTTCGCGTGCCCTTCAGCGCGCCGCGCGGCAACCAACCCGTTCAACTCACGGTCAACAGCCAGACAGGCCCGGCCGTTCCGATCGCCGTGAAATAGTTTCAATCGGCTAGAATACCCGAAATAGGAGATTTTCTTGTCACGAATTCACCTCGCCACCCTTGTCTTATTCTTTGGAGCCTTTTCCATCGCCTCAGCACAACGCGCACGGTCGAATGAAGCGCCGCCGCCATCCGCAACTGAAGAAACCGTAACTCCGATTCCGCCGGAAACCAACTCGACGACCGATCACGAGATGACACTCGACGGCAAAACCCTGCGCTATGCGGCAACCGCCGGGAATTTGCTGGTCACCGGAGATGATGAGAAGCCGAACGGCAGCTTCTTTTACGTCGCATACACTTTGCACGGCGTGAGCGACCTGCGCACCCGGCCGGTCACGTTCCTCTACAACGGAGGCCCCGGTTCGGCAAGCCTGTGGCTGCATATGGGCTCGGTGGGTCCGATGCGCGTCGTCACGTCCAGTCCGGCGGCAACCGGCGGAGGGCCTTACCAGATTGTCCCGAACCAATACACGCTGCTCGACAAGACGGACCTCGTTTTCGTGGACGCGATGGGCACCGGGTTTTCACGACCGGTCGGTAAGGGCACGATTAAGAACTTCGCGGGCGCCGATCAGGACGTTCAGGGTTTCGCGCACTTTATCCAGCGCTACGTCTCAGTCAACCATCGTTGGAATTCGCCAAAGTTCCTGTTTGGCGAATCCTACGGCACGACGCGCTCCGCCGCGCTTGTGGATGCGCTCGAAAACGGGGGTATGGCGTTCAACGGCGTCGTCCTGATGTCGACCATCCTCAACTACTTCACGATGGCACCCGGCACCGACACGGTCTTCATCGGCAACCTGCCGTCTTACGCCGCCATCGCCTGGTATTACGAGAAGGTGCAGCGCAAGGGTCGCGAAGAGAAGGCTTTTCTCGACGAGGTTCGCGCGTTCGCCCGCGGCCCGTATTCCGAGGCTCTGGCGCAGGGGCACAATCTACCCCAAGCCCAGGCCGATGCCATCGCGGCGAAGCTAGCCGGCTACACGGGATTGAGCGTGCAGTACATCAAAGAATCGAATCTGCGAGTCAGCCCGACTCGTTTCCGTAAGGAACTGCTGCGCGATCAACGAATGATCGTGGGACGTTACGATGCGCGGTTCGAAGGAACCGACACGGATGCCGCCGGCGAGAACCCTGGCTATGATCCGTCGAGCACCGGTATCACGGGAGCTTTTGTGTCTGTGTTTCAGGATTATCTCGATCGGGATCTGAAATACACCAGCAAGGAAACCTACCTGCCGCGCGGCCCGAACGTGAATCAATTCTGGGACCACACACACCGTGCGCCAGGTGGCGGACCCGGGCAGGGTCAAGGCCAGCCGATGCGCGATATCTACGTGGCGGGTGACCTTGCCGATGCCATGCGCAAGAATCCGCACTTGAAGGTGTTCTCGGCCAACGGTCTATTCGATCTCGCGACGCCGTTCTTCATCACCGAATACGACCTGGCTCACATGGAGCTCGAGCCGAAGCTGCGCGGCAATATCGAATTCGCGTACTATCACTCGGGTCACATGATCTACCTCAACGTTGATGCGTTGAAGCAGCTCAAGACCGATTTGTCGGGCTTCTACGCACGGGCTGTCGAAGCCGGAATGTAGGGCGCCGCGCCTTGCAGGTTGCGCCATTGCCGGCGATCGCGAGCGAGCAGGTCGTCGGCTTCTTTCGGTCCCCAGGATCCCGCGGCATAATTCGGAAAATGACGCGCCGGCAGCGCTTTCCAAACATCGAGGACCGGCGCGACCACACTCCAGCCGGCCTCCACCATGTCGGCGCGCTGGAACAGCGTTGCATCGCCAATCATGCAGTCGTAGAGCAGCCGCTCGTACCCGGTGCTGGGTTCATTGCCGAAGTAGTCCGAGTAGCGGAAATCCATGTTTACCGAACCGAGGTCAACCAACGGTCCGGGAACCTTCGCGCCGAAGCTGAGAGAAATGCCCTCGTCGGGCTGAATGTGAAGCACGAGAAGGTTCGGCGTCAGGCGCTCGACAGGAGTCTCCCGGAAAAGAACGAACGGCGCGCGCCGGAATTGGATCGCGATCTCCGTCACCCGTTTGGCCATTCGTTTCCCGGTGCGAATGTAAAACGGCACATCGGCCCACCGCCAGTTGTCGATGGATAACTTCAAGGCGACGAAGGTCTCCGTATGAGAATCCGGCGCCACGTTCGGCTCCGATCGATAAGCCGTGACCGGGCTGCCGTCAACAGTACCATCGTCATATTGCCCGCGGACCGCGCGCGTGAGGACATCTTCGGGAGATAGCGGTTGGATGGCGTGTAGAATCTTGGCCTGCTCGTCGCGAACCGCGTCGGCGTGAAACGAGACTGGCGGCTCCATTGCGGTCAGGGTGACTAATTGAAGAATGTGATTCGGCACCATGTCCCGCAACGCGCCGGCGTGATCGTAGTATCCGCCGCGCTGCTCGACGCCCAACGTTTCGCTCACCGTGATCTGCACGTGATCGATGTACCGGCGGTTCCAGATCGGCTCGAAAATACCATTGGCGAACCGGAAGACCAAGATGTTTTGCACCGTCTCTTTGCCAAGGTAATGATCGATACGGTAAATCTGGTTCTCGTTCAGTACCTTCTTGATCTCAGCGTTCAAGGACTGCGCGGATTCCAGGTCGCGGCCAAACGGCTTCTCGATAATGACGCGGCGCCAGTGACTGTTGCTCTCTTCAGCGAGGCCCGCCAGACCGAGTTGCTGCACGACCTCGCCAAACAACGACGGCGTCGTAGCCAGGTAGTAGAAGTAATTACCGTGCGTACCATGCTTTTGGTCGGCTTGTGCCAACGCGGGCTTCAGCCGCTGGTACAACGTGGGATCGCGAAAGTCGCCGCTTATGTAGTAGAGCCGTTCTGTGAGCCAATCGCAAAACTGGCATTGCTCCGGCGCGCCTCCGAATTCGACGAGATCCTTGCGCATCTGTTCCCGGAACTGGTCGTCCGTGAAAGCCTGGTTCGAGCAGCCGACCAGCGCGAAGTCCGCGGGCAGCAGTTTCTTCTTGGCCAGGTTGTAGAGTGCCGGGATCAGCTTACGCTTAGTAAGGTCTCCGGAAGCGCCGAAAATCACCAGAATGCAGGGATCGCCCGGCCGGCCGTGCTTCGATTCGCTCATCAGTTTAGCCTCCCGTGGGTTGTTCGACGTGCCCGCCGAATTTGTACCGCATCGCAGATAGCATTTTTTCGCCGAAGGTGTGCTGTTGGCGCGATCGGAAACGCGCATACAGCGACGCGGCAAGCACCTCGGCCGGGACGGCTTCTTCCAGGGCGGCCTGGATAGTCCAGCGGCCCTCGCCGGAATCGTGCACAAACCCGGTATAGTTTGCGAGTGACGGGTTCTCAGCGAGCGCCATCGCCGCGAGATCCAATAGCCAGGAGCTGATCACGCTGCCGTGACGCCACACTTCGGCAATCGCACCGAGGTCGAGGTCGTAGCGGCAGTCCTCCTGCAATTCCTTCGAGTTCGCATTGCGGAGAATATCGAATCCCTCCGCATAGGATTGCATGACGCCGTATTCGATTCCGTTGTGAATCATCTTGACGAAGTGACCGGAACCGCTCGGACCGCAATAGATGTACCCTTGTTCCGCGGTTCCGGTCTGCCGCCCCGGCGTCACGGGAACATTGTCCTGGCCAGGGGCCAGCGTCCGGAAGATGGGATCAAGACGTTGGACTGCCGCGCTCGGCCCCCCAATCATCAGACAGTAGCCGCGCTCCAACCCCCACACGCCGCCACTGGTGCCAACGTCCAGGTAGTCAATGCCCTTCTCGGCGAGTTGCTTCGAACGGCGGACATCGTCTTTGAAATAGGAATTGCCGCCATCGATTGCGGCGTCGCCCGACTCCATGTGTTTCGCGAGCGTGCCGACCATTTGCTCGGTTGGAGGCCCCGCGGGAACCATGACCCAAACAGCGCGAGGCTTGTCGAGCTTCGCGACCATATCCTCCACGTCCTTGGCTCCCGTGGCTCCCTCCTGCTCCAACTCACGAATGCGGGCGGCGTCGAGATCGAACACGACGCAGGAGTGCCCACCACGCGTAAGGCGGCGGACCATATTCGCGCCCATGCGTCCCAGGCCGATCATTCCTAGCTGCATATGCTCCTTTCGGGGCGCGCGCGTGACCAATGCAAAGCGGCCCCTGATGAAGCGTAGCGCGACGGAGGAGGGTTTCGCTTGAACGCGCTCTATGGCTGATGCACGAGCTGCGATTTCAACTTCTCGGCCCACTCCACCTGGGCCGTTGTAAGGTTGGGGCGCTCTTTATCCAATATTGCGTCCGCATTCTTGGCACCTTGCTCACTTGCAAGTTCGAGCCAGGCGATTCCCTGAACGTAATCGCGCTCCTTCCGTTCAGGCTGTTCAATGAGCATCTGTCCGAGGCGCAACTGGCATAATTTGTCGTTCGCGGCGGCGCACAGACGGAAATATCGGCGTGCCCGTTCACCGTCAGCGGGAACACCCTCACCCTTTTGGTACATAGATCCCAACGTGGATTGAGCCTGTAAACTCCCCAGAACCGCAGCGCCGCGCATCATGTCGAGCCCTTTTTCGATGTCTTTCGGAAGTTCGGTACCCTCCAGGTATTTCCTGCCGATTTCGTACATCGCCGGACCAAAGTTCTTTTCGGCCGCCATCTTGAGAAGAACGAACGCCTGTTGTGGGTTGGCAGGCACCCATCTGCCCTCAGACAGCAGCATGGATTCCAGATACATGGCGGGTGCAAAACCCTCCTGGCTCAACTTCCGGATCGTCTCCACCGCGTGCGTCTTGGACTTGTCGTCTGTTTTTTTGAGGTTGTGGAGCGCCATATTGTAAGAGGCCCGGCGAGACTCGCTTTTTTCATCGAAACGAATACCCTGAAATCGGAAATTCACGAAAATGGTGGCAAGCAGACGTACGGGGTGTCCGTCTTTTTCGGCGGGCTGGAATCTCCATTTTTCGACAGAGGCTATGGCTCGCTCGTCTAGGCCGAATCCGAGGGGGCTGAGTACCGAGATGTTGGTAGCTCTGCCGTCTGTGTCCACAACGATTTCGAGCAGTACGGTGCCCTGAACGTGCTCGGCTCTTGCTTGATCACTGAATTCGGGTTCCACTTTATGAAGAACTTGAGGAGGCTTAATGCCCGGACCAAGTCTAAGCACGTCATTTTGGGCAAGCAGAATCCCCGCTGTAAAAATGAACAACAAAACACGCATAAAACAACTTCCGAAACAAATAACTATAGCGTAGCTTTCTGGTTCCGAGGCGGCCAGACTGGTCTTGAAGCCCTGGCAAGACCGGGAAACGCCGGGCCCCCGAAATACCAGCGGTACAATGATTGCGGAGGATACATCAATGGCTGATGAAGCAGATGGCAGCAAGGTCATTTGGTTCCTGGCAGGTGCCGCGATCGGCGCCGCAGTGGCGCTGCTCTACGCGCCCATGTCAGGTGTGGAAACACGCCGCAAGATTGCTCAGAAGACCGAAGAGGGACGCAGCGCTCTCGCCGAATCCGGCAAGGACATGTACGAAAAAGGGAAAGAGATGTACGAGCGCGGCCGGAAGCTGGCCGACGAGGCAGCCGAGATGTTCGAACGCGGGCGCAAACTCGTGGAAGGGGTCGCGGGAACCGGTGGCCCGCAGCAGGCGTAATGGCGAGCGCACTTGCGGACACCATCGCGGCGGATTCTCTGCCGCCTTTCTCTAACGAAGCAGTCAGCGATTTTACAAAACCCCAGGACCGCGCGGCCATGGAGCAGGCGCTCGCCAACGTGCGCAGCCAGCTCGGACGCGAGTACGAGATCATCGTTGCCGGTGAGCGCGTCAAAACCGGCGATCTTCTGAAATCGCTGAATCCATCGCGACCCAGCGAAGTCGTCGGCATCCACCACAAGGCGACAGCGGAACTGGCTAATCGCGCGGTTGAGGATGCGCACCGCTACTTCCCCGAATGGAGCCGGACTCCAGCCGCCGACCGCGTACGTATGGCTGCGCGCGTCGCCGATATTATCCGTAAGCGCAAGCTGGAATTCGACGCCTGGCTTGTCTTCGAGGCCGGCAAAACATGGCCCGAAGCCGACGCCGATGTTTCCGAAGCGATCGATTTCTGTGCATACTACGCGCGCGAGATGGTGCGCTTTGCCAATCCCGAGCCCGTGGTGCAGTTGCCCGGCGAGAAGGACGAGATGATCTACATCCCGCTTGGGGCGGGCGTGATCATCCCACCATGGAACTTCCCGTTGGCGATCATGACCGGCATGACGGTGGCTGCTCTTGTCGCCGGCAATACGGTGGTAGTGAAGCCGTCGAGCGACACGCCGACGATCGCTGCGAAATTCGCCGAAGTGCTCGCCGAAGCTGGTTTTCCGCCAAAGAGCTTTTCGTTGCTCGTGGGCAGCGGGGCGGTTGTCGGCGACGTTCTCGTGCAGCATCCCAAAACGCGCTTCGTCTCGTTCACGGGATCCCGGGAAGTCGGTCTGCACATCAACGAACTGGCCGCGAAACCGCAAAAGGGACAGATCTGGATCAAGCGCGTGATTGCCGAAATGGGCGGCAAAGATGCCATCGTCGTCGATCGCGAGGCTGATATCGACAGTGCAGTGCAAGGCGTGGTCTGGTCGGCATACGGCTATCAGGGCCAGAAATGCTCAGCTTGTTCGCGGGCCATTGTCGACGAAGCCGTGTATGACGAGTTCCTGGACAAGCTTAAAACCAAGGTGGCCGAGGTGAAAGCCGGTCCGACAGACGAGCCCGGCTACTACATGGGCCCTGTGATCAACGCGGGAGCGCAAAAAACGATCCTGGAGTATATCGAGGTTGGTAAGAAGGAAGGCCGTCTGGTGGCCGGCGGCACGGCTGGGCACGGCGACGGCTATTTCGTGGAGCCGACCGTAATCGCCGACATCGGCCCCGAAGCTCGCATCTTCCAGGAAGAGATTTTTGGCCCGGTGCTCGCGGTGTCAAAGGCCCGGGACTTCGATCATGCTCTGGAGTTGGCCAACGCTACAGAGTTCGGCTTGACGGGCGCGGTCTACACGAAGAATCCGGAGAAGATTAAGAAGGCTCGCGAGCAGTTCTTCGTAGGCAACTTGTACTTCAACCGGAAGTGTACCGGAGCCATGGTCGGCGCGCATCCGTTTGGCGGCTTCAACATGTCGGGGACGGACTCGAAGGCGGGCGGTCCTGACTACTTGCTACAATTCTTACAAGCTAAGTCGATTGCGGAAAAGGTGTCCTAGCGGGCACTGATCCTGGCCCCGATGCGAAGGGGACCAAGACAATATCATTCCAGGGTCAAATCCGAACGACGCGGCGACCGGGCGGCGTTTACTCGCTGCCCGGTTTCCCTTTTCTGACCACCTTCAATTCAATAGCCTGTGGGGCAGCGTAGACCGTCGGGAGGCTTGATCGCGTTTCCACGATTCCGGCGACATAGATGGTCTGGTCGACCGGCTCAGCCGAAGGCAGCACTTCGATCTTGAAGCTTCGCCGCGTCTCGTCCTCGTTTAGAAGCACGCCGTTCAATCCCAAGTCGGTGAGTTTCACGCGAGGGGGCAGATTCATTACAGCGACGGGGACACGCCCCCGAAAGTCATTCTGCCGTTGAATATCGACGGTAATCTCGGCTGAGCTGCCCGGCTCCACTTCGATCACCTTGGTTTCCGAAGTCATCATGACATCGGATTGCGGAGCGAGCGAAATTAGCTTCAGATGATCCTCGGGACTCGCCCACCGCGTCAGTTGTCCCGCATGTCCGGCGATTTTCAACGGCACGGCCCGATCGAGCTTCGCGCTTGCGGCGGCGCTAAGGAGCAGAGTAGTGCCGACCTGACCTGGCGCGATTACGCCGGCCGTTGCTTTGAGTCCGGGCGGCAGATCTTCGAAGGCCACCTGGATCGGACCATCGAAATCATCCATGCGGAAAGCCGTCACGGTGACGGGAATCGTGCCGCCGACCGGGACGTTGGGATTGCGCTGTCCGACGCTAAGCCGGAAATCGGGGCGCGGTTCGCGGATCGTCAGTCGATAGGCGTAGTCCGGGCCGCTCGCGCCGCGAACATCGCGGATGCGCACCTGGTAGTCGCCATCCGCGGGCGCCGTGAAATGCACCAGCGAGTCTTTGCCGTAGCCGGGACCGCCGTCGTCGTTTTGATAGTAGAGGTGCACCAGCGGCAGGCCGTTCGGCGTGAACTTGGTCGCCGGCGGATGAATCTGGACTTTGTACACGGGCTTGTCGACCGCATGCGCTTCCGTGCTGGTGTCAAAGTAAGCGATGCGCTGCCCGCCGAACGATTCCATCGCAAAGTCGGAATCGGGGCTGTCGGGGATGTTCTCCACACGGTCGATCTCGCCGCCGATCATGAGGTAGTCTCCAACCTTCAGCCCTGTGCGGTCCTGGATGCGTATTTCGCGTGTGGCCGAATCGCGGTCGGATAGCGCGGTGGAGGTTTGGGAAACCGCTCGCACGGTAGCGCGCTCAATCGGGCTGCCATTGGCGTCGAGCACTTCGACGATGGAGTCGAGTTGCGAACCGAGACGGCGGGCGTTCACCTCGAAAACCAGCTTTTCGTCCTTCCGCGCATGAAATCGGAAGTGATTCTCCGGTGTTGTGAGACGGCCGTTGATCGTGATCGGCGCCGCTACTGTCTGCGCTTGCCCGGCTGCGATTTCGGGTTCGCGGCCAAGGGCCAGCTTCAGCGTGTTGAACGAGTCGTTCGGGCGGAGCGTGAGGGTGTCTTCCGATTCCGGCGTCAGCTCGCCTTTCGCCGGCAGAGTCGCCAGGCCGAGGTCGTAACCTTGGAGAGCAACATCGCGCGAGGTGCCGAGTTGCAAGCCGAGTGGGTACGCGCCGGTGACGATCGGGAAACTGCCCACCTTGATCCGATAGAAATGGCTGCTTCGCCCGCTGCTCTGATAGTCGGCGACGCGAATGTAGTACGTGCCTGCTTTCTCGAACTTGTGCGCAAAACGAATGGCGTCCATTCCACCGTCAGTACCGAATTCCTTCACTAAACTCTGATCTTCGGCGAGAATGCTGACCACGGGCTGCAACGACGACCCAATCGCGGCGGCGCCGTTGTCGAAGACGAGTTGCTCGCCGGCTTTGACTTCGATCTTGTAATAATCAACGTCCCCCGGCCTGGAGATCGTGCCGTTCAGGATCGTCGGCAGCAGTGTCTGAACGGCGTTTTCCGCCGTATCGTTCGGTTCTTTATCCGGAGTTTCGCCGTAGTAAGGCTCAACGAGAAATCGCCCCACCGGACTCGTGCCCAACGGCGTCTGCAAGCGAAAAGCGACCGGGCCGATCTCGGCGTCGGGCGAGACTTCCACTTCGATCGTCACCTGGTTCCGAGGCGGCAGAGGCCCCAAATCGATGGTGGAGAGGGTGCCATTTTCGCCGAGCCGGACCTCGGGCAGGTCGGGGAGTTCCTTCACTCGCAGGATTTTTCCGGTAACAGCCGGCTCACTAAAGTAAATCGCGCTGGCCTTCGCGAGGTTCAAACCCTCGACGGTGATCTCGGTCGCGACCCCGCGCGGCACGCCAACCGGCGAGACGAAACTCAGCGTCGGCGGCGTCGTGCGGTGACCCGTTGGCCAGTCGACCTCGGCCCCCGTGAGGAATCCTGCCGCCGCTAGCGCGAGGAAAACTGTGCGTGCCATATGCTGCTCCCTACCTCCCACGTTCCGTTGAAGCGGCCGATGGCGAGACTCTTTCCATCGGGGGCGAATTGCAACCCGTAGACCCAGTCCGGTTCGGTCATGGATTTCACTTCGGTCAGGTCCGGGACGGTGAAGATCTTGACGGTCTTGTCCGCCGAAGAAGATGCCAGGTATTTGCCGTCGGGCGACCAGGCAAGACGCAGAATCGCGTCTTCGTGCGCGATCTGCGAATTCTCGAGTTTGCCGGCCTTGTCACCTAACGACCAGATACGAATGCTCTTGTCGAGCCCGCCGGCCGCGATGTGTTTCCCCGTTGGATCAAGCGCCAGGGCGTTGATGCCGTCCTGCGGTTCCGATAACGTGTACAGCCGCTCGCCTGTCGCTGTGTTCCAGATTTTGACGGTTCGATCGGCAGCGCCGGAAATCAGCCGGCTGCCGTCCGGCGTAAACGTCAGGGCGTATATCGCGTCGATGTGGTCTTTGAACGTCCGGATCTCTTTCTCGGTGGCGACATCCCAAAGCTTGATGTACTTGTCGTAGCTGGCGGTCGCAATGGACTTGCCGTCGGGAGAGAAGACCGCGGCGTAGATGCAGTCCGAATGACCCTTGATGGTGTGGACCAGCTTGCGATCTGCAACGCTCCAGATCTGAACTTCGCCTTTCCGGGCGGGCAAACCGCCGGCGGCAGCGAGCAGGGAGCCGTCTCGGGAGAATGCCACCGCGCGAACGCCGTCAGCCGCACCGCTTAAAACCGCGACGTCCTTCTTAGACGCGGGGTCGACCAAGCGGACCTGTTTGAACTCGGCGAGGGCAATGAGCTTTCCGTCGGGACTCCAGGCGAGGTCGTAGACAGGGGAATGCTGCGCGGCCGCGGCAGCACATGCGATACAAGCCAACAGCAGGATAAAGCGGACTCCTGTCTTCTCAAAAGGCAGGGTCGAAGCCTCGATGTGCGGCGGGGTGAGGAAGGGTGGAGCAGGCGGTTTCGACTGCCTTTGCACTGTGCGAGAATGCGCAAGCGACACCGAAACCGCCTGCGCCATCTTTCGTAGGTACATGACTGTCCCTAGTGATTGAAGAGGAATTCTTTGTCGGTGAGCAAAGCCCATAACATGTCTTCCAATCCCTGGCGGCGCGAAAGCAGCATCGCCTCGGGCGTTCCCTTCGCGAGCCGCGCCTGCTGCAGGTTTGCAAGCAACGCCGCCTTCTCCGATTCCCTGGGGTAGCGGCTGAACGACGTCAGAAACACCTGGTCGACGATCCTCGAATCCGACAGGCCCAGCTTCAGGAATAACGTGATATACCCATCCGGAGCGCTTAGCTTCTTGTTCAGGGTGTCGCCGTTGATCACATGCAGCGCTTGCCCAATGGTGGCATCCGACGAGCGCTCGGACGAATCGCAAACCTGCCGAGCCGGGCGTCCGAAGACCGTCAGAAACTCGGATTTCACCTGCGTATCGGGCAACTGCAGCGCTCTCGTCCCCGCCGGATAGCCTCCAAACGCGGTCGGTACGCCGGTCACCTGCGAGTACGCATCCAGGATGACCTCGGCGGGCAACCGCTTAATGATGTATCGCGAGTAAAAAATGTTGTCGTTCTGATTCGTTGCGTTGGCTTCCGAGGAAAGCTGATACACGCTCGATTGCATAATGGTGCGGATCAGATATTTCACGTCGTACCGGTGCCTCACGAAGTCCTCGGTCAAGGCGGTGAGCAGTTCTTCGTTCGAGGCCGGGTTCGTAGCACGTACATCGTCGACAGGATTGACCAGCCCCCGGCCCATAAAGTTGCCCCACACGCGATTCACCAGCGACCGCGCGAAATACGGGTTGTTCGGGCTCGTCATCCAGTCCGCGAATACAACCCGACGGTCAACCGGCGAGTCGATTGGGATCGATTTCCCGTCTAGCGGCGTCGGTGGCAGAGGCTTCAGCAAACGCGGATGCATGACATCGCCGGAAGTCTTGGCGAAGACGACATCGTCTCCAGGCTGGTTGCCATTCTTGATTCCAACGCGCGCAAACAGATTGACCAGCTCGTAGTATTGCGTCTGCGTCCACTTCTCGAGCGGGTGATTATGGCAGCGCGCACACGTCACCCGCTGGCCGAGAAACGCTTCCGTTGACGTCTCCGCCAGATCGATTGGGTCCTTATGCAGCACGAAATAGTTCAAGGCGCCGTGTTCGCGGCTGCTTCCGGAAGTGGTGAAGATCTCGCGCGCAAACTTGTCCCACGGCTTGTCCTCTTTCACGCTCTGGCGGATCCAGTCGTAGAACGCCCACATCGCATTGCTGCGCAGCCTGCGGCTCGATACCAGCAGCAGGTCGGACCACTTATATGCCCAGTAGTCGACGAACTCGTCGCTCTCCGTGATGCGGTCAATCAGCTTCTCGCGCTTGTCCGCGCTCTTGTCGGCCAGGAAATTCTCAACCACTTCGGAAGTGGGAAGCACTCCGGCGGCATCCAGGTAGGCGCGCCGCAGGAACGTCGCATCGTCAGCCGGTCTCGACGGCGCGATGTTTAGCTTGCGAAGCTTGTCGACGACCAGGTTGTCGATGTAGTTATGGCGCGCAAAACGATCGTAGGCATCCGAGGCCACCTGGTTCGGATACGGAACCGTGAGGCGCGAGTATGAGACGTGGCTGGAATACCACAGCGTCACAGCCGCTTCGCCCGGGCCGTTCATTTTCACGCGGCCGTTATCGTCGACAGATGCAGTGCCTTCGTTGTTCGACGAATACTTCACCCAATGCGTCACGTCCTCGACATGGCCGTCCGAGTATTTTGCTCGCACTATGAGCTGCTGCTGAGCTCCCGTCTGCAAGGTCGCCGCCGCAGGGAACACCTCGAGGTTCGTGACCTCGGGATCGTTCTCGCCAGGAGCCGGCGCGCCCTCCGCGATCCAGCCGGAAATGATCTTGTACTCCAGCGAATCCTTGCCGAACCGCTTACCGCCTCCGTGCGGAATCGTGAAGGTTGGCTTGAGAAGGATCAGGCTAGCGGGCGGTTCCGCCAGCGACACACGGCGGCCGACGGATTGACGCGTGAGAGTGTCGTAGTCGACATCCGGATCATACCCGCGCAGCGTCAATTTAAACCCGTTCTTTCCCGCGAGAGCTCCGTGACATGCGCCCTGGTTGCAACCAACCTTCGTCATCACCGGGATGACATGATTGCGGAAGCTCCAGGTGAACGGAGCTTTCACCCCTTTCACCACCACGTGCGCCGTCGCGCTCTGGCCGTTTGCCAAACCAGTGATGTCGGTCTCGCCGTCGCTTGCCGGCTTCACCATGCCGCTTTCATCAACGCTGGCGACGGCCGGGTTCGAAGACGACCACTTCGTTTTTGCTGTCAGATCCTGCTGGAAACTGCTGGACGTGAATTCGGCGATCAATTGCTGGCTCGATTCCGGAGTCGAGAGCGCCACCTTCGCCGGTAAGACTGCAAGCGAATCACCGGCCCACAAGACTACCGGCGTCAATAAAACCAGGTACTTCACGAAAACAACTCCGAAATGGGCTCCACACCGCGATCGACAACCGGGATCGGCCTTCCCTGTGCACCTGGAAGCTCGACGCGCAGATCGATGCCCAGCCCATGGAAAATGGTCGCCGCCACCTCGCCCGGCGTCGTAGGACGATCCTTTGGCGCTCCGCCGATATCATCCGACGCGCCCACGGCTTGCCCGCCCTTAATTCCGCCGCCCGACATGACCACGGTCCAGCATTGCGGCCAATGGTCGCGCCCGCCCGCGGGGTTCACTTTCGGCGTCCGTCCAAACTCTCCGAACGCCACCACCATCGTGTCGTCAAGAAGCCGGCGGTCCTGCAGTTCCTGAAGCAGCGAGCTGTACGCCATGTCGAACATGGGGCCGACCAGGTCGCGATAGCAACTGATGGGGCTGAACGGCTTAGAGCCGTGAATGTCCCAGGTGATCTCGTCGAACACCGTTTCGAACATGTTGATGGTGACGAAACGGACGCCTGCTTCGATCAGCCGCCGCGCCAACAGGCAGCTTTGGCCGAAGCGGTTCATGCCGTATTTCTGACGTACTTCCTCGGGCTCGCTGTGCAGTTCGAAGGCCGCACGGGCCTTTTGCGACGACATCAGCGTATAAGCCGAGTGGAACGTGGAATCGAGCAGCCGGGCGTCCTGCGAGGTTTCGAACATGCTGACGCTCTTGTCCACGGCTTCGCGCCAGTTCTTGCGGCGGTCGACGCGCAGAGCCGTCAGGTAATCCGGCGGAAGCATGTCGGGCACCTTGAAATTGGGATCCGATGGGTCGGCATTTAGCACAAACGGATCGTACGACTTGCCCAGAAATCCGGCGTTCTGCCCGTGCGGCATGTTGCCGCCCGTATTGCCGATCGGATGCGGCAGAAGCACATGCGGCGGTACGTCGCCTTTGGAACCTTGCAGCTTGGCCTGCACACAGCCGATGTGCGGATACTCGATGCCGCCCTGGAAAAGCCGACCGGTCTGCATCATCTGATGGCCGGTGTCGTGGACCGCGGCGGCCGTGTGATACATGCTTCGGATCAACGCGAATTTGTCCGCATGTTTCGCCATGCGCGGAAAATTCTCGGAAATTTCAATCCCGGGAACGTTGGTCTTTATCGGCTTATACGGCCCGCGAATCTCCACCGGAGCGTTCGGCTTCATGTCCCAGGTGTCGAGCTGAGACGGTCCGCCGACCAGCATCAACATGATGCAATTCTTGCCGGACTTGTTGTTGTCGGTGAGACCTTGTGCCTTGAGACCGGTGAGTTGGGTAAGACCGAGGCCGAGCGCGGTGAGAGCGCCGGCGTGGAGAAAATCTCGCCTCCGGAGCCCATCGCAGAATTCGACGGGTCGGTCGGCGTCCAAACGGAACATGGAGCCTCCCCTGTGAGGTAATTATCTCTATGATTCTACCGCGCCAACGAAGATGCGTTCAGAAAAATCAGGAAGTTGTCGCGTGGACCAGTTTCTCGATTGCGGCAAGAAGTTGGTTTGCCTGGATGGGCTTGGACACGTATCCGTCCATGCCTGCTTCAAGACAACGTTGCTCGTCCTCCCGCATCGCGTGCGCCGTTAACGCCAGAATTGGCGTTCGTGTCCCGGTACTCGACTCGTGCCGGCGGATCCATGTCGTTGCCGCAAACCCGTCCATCACCGGCATCTGCACATCCATCAGCACCAGGTCGATCCCGCCTTCCTGGAAGATTCGGATCGCCTCCTGACCATCGTTCGCCGTTACCGTATCGAGACCTGCCTTGGCGAGCAACCGGACGGCAAGGGTCCGATTCACTGCGTTATCGTCGGCAATCAGAATGCGCAGCTTGTGCGACGAACTCAGGATCTGGCGCGCCCGCGGGCTCTCTACCTCCCAGCCCGAACGTTCCGCGCCGGTTGCGCGCGCGAATGAGGCTGTGAAGCAGAACGTACTGCCCGTATCCGGCTCGCTTTCCGCCCAGATGCGCCCATGCATCATCTTGACAAGATTGGCTGAAATCGCCAGGCCAAGACCCGATCCCCCGAACCGCCGTGACACGGAGCCATCCACCTGATAGAACGCCTCGAAGATCGCTTTCAGCTTGTCGCCCGGTATGCCAATGCCGCTATCCGAAACCCGGATCAGGCAGGTTTCCACTTCTCCCTGAGACTCTTCAGAAACCCGTTCAGCACTCACCGCCACGCTGCCGGCTGACGTGAATTTCACCGCGTTTCCGATGAGGTTAATGAGGATTTGCCGCAGTCTCCCGGCATCGCCAACTACGCGCGGCGGAAGGTCCGGGCTTAACGACAACTCCAGCCGCAAACCCTTTTCGCCGGCTTTGAATCGCAGAGTTTTCACTGCGTCCGATACGCAATCGCGGATAGAAAATGGCTCCGCGACGAGTTCCAGCTTTCCGGCTTCTACCTTGGAAAAATCGAGTACGTCATTCAATAGGGCCAGCAAGGATTGCGCCGAGCTTCTGGACATCTCCAGGTACTCTCGTTGTTCATCGCTCAGCGCCGTAGTGAGCGCGAGTTCGGTCATACCAAGAATGCCGTTCATGGGCGTCCGAATCTCGTGACTCATGTTGGCCAGAAACTCGCTTTTGTGCTTACTCGCCATTAGCGCGCGGCGACGCTCCTCGTCCAGCTCCCGCGTCCGCTCCTCGATGGCTTTTTCCAGGGCGAGTTTTTGAGCCAGGATGCGATTCATTCTCCAACGGACCGCGCCCCAAACCGCCACTGCAATAGAAAGCACGAGAAGTGTTCGTAACCACCATGTTTCCCACCAGGGAGGATACACTCCGAAATGAAACTGGACCGGCGCCGATGTCCAACGGCCGCGCCGATCGAAAGCGGCCACCTCGAAGATATACTTGCCGGGCGGAAGTGAAGGATAGCGAACGCTGTGACGGCCGGCCGATGTCCAGGCATCGTCGAAATTGACCATGCGATAGCGAAACCGCACGTCACTCTCATTCCGAAACGTAAGCGCCGTGAAATCGGCCGCAAAGGAACGGTCCATGTACGGCACGTTGCCTTCATTGTCCCGGTGCGGTTTTCCACCTAACGTAACCGCGCTCAGGACGGTTCTTGGAATGGTGAGCTTCGGCTCCTGGTCCGGCCAACGATGGTGCGCAAGGCCCCGGCTGGTGCCCAGCCATACGCTCCCATCCGAATCGGCATAGAAACCATTACTGTCGCAGTCTCCCCAAACCAGCCCCTCCGAGGTCCCGAAATGCATCCACGTGCCGTGCCGCAATACGTCGATGCCCGAATCGGTTCCCGCCCAGACGGAGCCTTGCGCATCGACACCAATGGAATAAACCTTGTTCGATGCCAGGCCGTTCGTACGGTCATAGTTTTGCGCCCGGATTCCCGCGCCGTTCCAAGCGATCCTGGATATACCTGTCGGTTCGCTATAACTGATCCAGAACGTATTCGTGTTTTCCTCGGTAATCCCAATCACGCCATCGGAGCGGAGACCGTCCGCAGGCGTTAAACGTCTCCAATTGCCATCCTGAAAACGCAGCAATCCATAGGATGTGGGAACCCAAATCGCACCCGTCCGGTCTTCGATAGCCTGGTAGAACCGTTCCCGGTCGTCTTTCCCAGGGAGTTCCTGCTTCCGGAATCGAATCTCTCTGCCGCCGAGAGCGGTGCTCCGAAACAGCCCCGCAACCGTGCTGACCCACAAATTGTTTTCGCGATCGACGAGAACGCCATAAACCAGGTCATTCGTTAACCCCGACTCGCTGCCATAGTTACGAATGAGCTTCCCGGCACGATCGAAGTGCGCTACGCCGCCCGGATTCATGCCGATCCAGGCATCGCCCTCCGGCGTCACGGAAACGGCCCGCACTTTGTCACCGGATAGACCGCCGGGCGCCGCAGTGTTCTTCCACGGCGACTCGTCATTCGGTCGGAAGGCGACCCCGCCATTGGTCCCGACCCAGAGGGCGCCTCCGGCACCCCTCCGGATGCCCCAGGTCGTGTCCGAAATGAGCCCCTCGGCCCGGGTCCACGCTTCCCATTCTCCATAGCCGAGCCAACGCGCTATACCGCCGCCTTGTACAGCGACCCAAACGGAACCCTCATGGTCCACGAGGACATCAGCGGCAGCATCGCCGCTTAATCCGCTGGCCGCCCCGATCAACTTCCAGCCTTTTGACGATGCGAGCGCTAACCCGCGGTCCGTGGGCACAGCCAACTGGCCATTGGGAAGCACCGTCAGACGTCCGGCAGGCGCGGCGGATGGCAATCCGGTGTCTCGAGATTCAAACCGGCTTTCCCCGGGACGCAGCGCAAAAAGACGCTGCGTACTGCGAACCCAAATCGTTCCCGACTTGTCCTCCACGATGCTGGCCCAGCGATCCGGTGGTAAACCGAGCCGCGCGCTGACACTCGTTACACGCCCCGACTCCAGGCGGCACAAATCATGGTCGCAGCCGTACCAGATTCGTCCGGTGCGGTCGCACCAGACACCATACGTGAAACCCAGCGTAATCCATTTGAAACGATACTCTCCGGACGTGTCTTTTTCGCCAAATAGAAGCCCTTGCGAAGTGCCGACATATAGCCGGTTCTGGGCATCGGCTGCCATTGTGGAGTTGCCGACGACCTCGACACGCCCGGCCTGCGCCGCTTGAAAACGGCCGTTGCTGAAACGCGCCAGGCCTCTCCGCGTACCGACCCAAAGCGTGCCGTCGGGGGTCTCCAGCAGACCCTGCACATCGGCGCTCGGCAGCCCGTTTTCGATTCCGAAGGCTTCGAATGAGTAGCCCTCGTAGCGGAAAAGGCCGCTCTGCGTGCCCACCCAGATGTATCCAGCGTGATCCTGGATGATACTATTCGCCGCCAGGTTTTTCAGTCCCTGCTCCTGGCCGTAATAGCGGAACGAGTATCTTTGGGCAATCGCCGGCACCGGGCCGAGCGCTATAGCCAATAGCAGCAAGGCTCGGCTACATCGCGGCGCATTTGCCCGATTTTGTCTCACGCCCGACACACTCGTCGCACCCCTCCCTTTTCATCTCATCGTCACTTTTTGCCTTCCCTTTAATTCAATTCACCGCCGTCCAGTACCCACCGGACCTCCCGTACCAGTTCGTCCGGCCTAAACGGCTTCTTCAGGAAATTCACTGTCTGCGCCAGCCAACGAACTCGCGTTGCCGGTCGATGAGCAGAGATGAGAGAAGATTCCGCTCAGAAGTAGCGCAATGAAGGTCACAGTGTTAATCGTCGACGATGAGGAAGGCATTTCACGTTGTGCTCGGACGCCTTGAGGGAAAGCGGCCTGCAAATACTCACCGCCGCTCCGCAAACGCGGCACTCGCCCTCCTGGAGGACGGACAAGTGGACGTCGTACTCACCGATCTTCAAATACCCGGCCTGAACGGTATCGAGTTGCTTCGACAAGTCCGAACGTCATTCCCCGATACCGACGTGGATTCGGCTCGGTGCGTACGACTACATCACCAAACCTTTCGCGCTGGATGAGTTAATGGAACTCATGCATCGCCTGGTGACTCCGGGCACAACTCCAAACCCAGAAAGGCCTGGGGGACATGGTCGGTACGTCCGCCCTGATGCAGGCTCTGTACCGGCTCTTAGTGAAGGTGGCTCCGAAAACGGCACCCGGTCCTCATCACTGGCGAAAGTGGGACCGGGAAGGAACCATCGCACGAGCCGTTCACGACAACAGTCCCTGGAAGGACCCTCCTTTCGCGCCGTTCGATTGTGGCGCCTTATCCACCAACATCATTGAAAGCGAACTTTAGGGCACGTTCGCGGCGCTTTCACGGGAGCAACCCAGGATTGTCAAGGTTTACTCGCGGCGGCCGGGCAGGGGACGGTCTTCCTCGACGAAATTGGAGAACTGCCCGTTGATCGTCAGGCGAAACTGCTGCGGGGCCTGCAGGAACGTTGAGAAAGTCGCGGGTGACACGGTCATGGAATCGCGCCCGATGCCATGGCTTTGTTGGTGGCTTACGAGTGGCCTGGCAACGTCCGTGAGCTGGACAACTACATCCGTCGCTCGATGGCCGTTTGCGAGGATGCCTGGATTCAGCCCAGGGATCCTCCCGCGCAAGTGCGTCTCGCCGCGATCACCGCCGGCGACGCAAAGGTGAGCCAGATGGAAGACCTGGAGCGTCGCGCGATTCTCAACATGCTCGAAGCCACGGGCGGCGATCGAATCCGGGCTGCAAAGGCGCTGGGCATCGGTAAAACGACGATCTACCGAAAGCTCAAGCAGTACGGCCTGGAGAAACCGCTGGACGCTTTGAGGTAAACCCGCTCATCGGTAAGCGCTACGCTTGAGTCGAAGGAGCTCCGATGAGGATCATCTTCCTGTCCGCGGCTGCTGTGCTGGCCGCGCTTCTGCCATCCGTTTACGCATCTTCGCTTCGAGTTGAACATTTGCGCTGCGAGTACCTCGATAATCCGCTTGGAATCGACGTAACCAGCCCGCGCTTGAGTTGGATCATCGAGCCGGCGTCGCCATCAGCGCGTGGCATCAAACAGACCGCTTATCGCATTCTCGTCGCTTCGAGTCCGCGGAGTCTCGAGAGTGGCGTCGGCGATCTTTGGGATTCCGGGAGGGTCGCCTCGGACCAATCGATCCAGGTTGCGTATGCCGGGAAACCGCTCAATTCCGGCGCGCACGCATTCTGGAAGGTTGAGTTATGGGATCAGGCCGGCGAGAGCTCCGGATGGAGCAAGCCGGCGTCCTGGTCGATGGGCTTGCTAAACCCTGACGACTGGAAAGCGAGATGGATCGGCTTGGACGAAACAGGTGGTTATCGGCGTCCTGGCAGTCCATATCACAACCTCGAAGGAGCACAGTGGATCTGGTCGCCTGCCTCCGATACTACGCCCCAGGATCACTTCTTTCGTGCTTCCGTGGCGATTCCGGCAGACAGAAAGCTCGTGAAAGCAATCTGCGTAATCGGCGCGGATCATGATTTCGAGCTCTTCGTAAATGGGGTTTCGGTCGGAAGGGGTGACAACGTCCGGACTCCCGAGATCATCGAAATCAGTGCTCAGCTCAAGGCGGGCGCCAACACGATCGGAGTGCGTGCCCGTGGCCGCCGGAACAATCCGCCGGGACTGATCGCCGCGATTCGAGCAGATTTCATTGATGGCAAGCCGCTGCTCTTCACTACGAACGCCGCGCAATGGAAGACCGCACCGTCCGCGGCGATTGCTGGTTGGGAACAGGCCGGCTTCGACGACTCTGGTTGGTCTGCCTCAAAAGAACTTGGGGCGTACGGCGCCAAGCCGTGGGGTCCCGTCGGCTTCGTCGAAGAGCGCGCCCTCGCCGCACGACTGCTCCGCAAGGAATTCGAGTTAAAAGCCAAGCCCCGTCGCGCGATGGCCTATGTCTCGGGACTCGGTCTGTTTGAGCTATACGTAAACGGCAGCAAAATTGGCGACGAAGTACTTTCGCCCGGGCTTACGGATTACGACAAACGGGTTCAATACATCGCGTTCGATGTCACGCAACAATTGAAGGCAGGCCGCAACGCCATCGGCTTGATGCTTGGAAACGGCCGCTATCACGGGCCCCGCGATGGTACCGCCCGCAGCTTCGGCGATCCCAAGGCCATCCTGCAACTGGAAGTCGAATCACCTGAGGGATCCGTCAGCCGCGTCCTGACCGACGATACCTGGAAACTGACCGCTAGCGGAGCGATTCGCGGCAACAACGAATACGACGGCGAGGAATATGACGCCCGCATGGAACTGCAGGGATGGGCCAAGGCAGGATATAACGATGTTGGATGGCAGAACGCTCTGAACGTAGCGGCCCCGGCTGGTAGGTTGGTAGCTCGGTTGGCGGAGCCCCTGCGTGTTGTCGAAACCGTGAAACCTGTCAACGTTCACCGGCTTCGTCCCGGTGTTTACATTTTTGACCTGGGCCAGAACATGGTGGGTTGGTCACGCTTGCACGTCGCCGGACCTCGCGGAACACAGGTGATGCTGCGATACGCCGAGACACTGCAGGAAAACGGTGAGCTCTACGTCGCCAATCTTCGTTCTGCGCAGGCCACCGATCTCTACACGTTAAAGGGCGGCAGCGAGGAGACCTGGGAGCCCCGCTTCACTTATCACGGATTCCGCTATGTGGAGGTGACCGGTTATCCGGGCGAGCCGAGTGCCGGTGCTATTGAAGGCCGCGTGGTGCAGGACGCTGTGGCGCGCGTCGCCGACTTTACCTCATCGAACGAGCTGTTGAATCATCTGCACAAGAACATTTTCTGGGGTGTCCGCAGTAATTACCGCAGCATTCCCACCGACTGCCCGCAGCGCGACGAACGACAGGGCTGGATGGGCGATCGCTCGGCCGTCAGCCGCAGTGAGTCGTACCTGTTCGACGTTGCTGCCTTCTACAACAAGTGGATGAACGATATCGAAGATGCGCAGCGCCCCGACGGCAGTATTCCCGACGTCGCGCCGACATACTGGGTGCTGTACAACAACGATGTCACCTGGCCGAGCACGTTTGTGCTGCTTCCGGGAATGCTCTACGACCAGTACGGCGACCGCCGCGCCATCGAAACTCATTATCCGGCCATGCGCAAGTGGATCGAACACATGCGGACGTATACGAAAGACGGCCTCATGCCCAAAGACCAGTATGCCGACTGGTGCGTCCCGCCCGAATCGCCAAAGCTGATCCATTCGCAGGACCCGGCTCGCCGGACCAACGGAACGCTGTTGGCCACCGCTTATTTCTACAAGATGCTGCGGCTCATGAACCGCTATGCGACGCTCCTCGGCAAGACCGATGATGCCGCGGAATATGACGCGCTCGCGGTCTCGATGAAAACCGCCTTCCTCGATCACTACTTCAAGGCGTCGCTTAACCAATTCGATAACGGAACGCAAACCTCCGCAATTCTCCCGCTGGCTTTCGACATGGAGCCGCAGGGGTCGCGCCAGGGCGTCCTCGATCATCTCGTGAGCAAGATCCACAATGAGAGCAACGATCATGTCGGCGTGGGGTTGATCGGGGCGCAGTGGCTCATGCGCACGCTCTCCGACAACGGGCAAGCTGATCTTGCGTACAAAATCGCGACGCAGACTACCTATCCGGGCTGGGGCTACATGATCGAGAAGGGCGCTACGACAATTTGGGAGCTCTGGAATGGCGACACTGCCGATCCTGCGATGAACTCGGGGAACCATGTCATGCAGATTGGCGACCTCGGGTTGTGGCTTTACGAATATGTGGCCGGCATCCGGTCAGATCCGGAGCAGCCCGGATTCAAGCACATCGTGATCCGGCCATATCCGGTGGATGGGCTCACTTTCGCGAAGGCATCGCATGAGTGCCCTTACGGCACCATCCGGTCGGGCTGGAAACGGGAGGGTGCGCGGTTCACGCTCGAAGTCAGCGTGCCACCGAATACAACCGCGTCGGTCTACGTGCCTCGTTTCGGCTCAACCGTCACGGAGTCCGGGCATCCCGCCAACCAGGCCAAAGGAGCGACCTTTGTCCGCGATGAGGCAGGGGCGGCTGTTTACAACGTCGAATCCGGCAGCTATTCTTTCACGGCTCAGTAGCGATCTATTTGGCCGCAAGGAAATCGGTCAGCGTCTTGATGAACAGGTCGGGCTGATCGACAAAAGTCATGTGCCCGCTCTGCGGCACGATGAACAGTTTCGAGCCGATGATCTTGTCCGCCATGTAGCGGGCCAGCGAGGGATCGCATTCATCGTGGTCGCCCGCGGTGATCAGCGTCGGCACCTTGATCGACGTGATGCGGTCGCCGTATTCGACCGATTTCAGATTCCCGTCGATGACGAATTCGCCGTGCGAGCCCCACATCTCGCGATACAGATCCCATGACATGACACCGTTCGCGACGGGGTCGTAATTGGGATCGGGTCGTCTTTGGTAAAGGTATTGGAAATAGCCTTCGCCCCAGGCGGCGTTCATGTAGTCGGTCGGATAGCGGTTCTTCTCGAAATCTTTGCCTTTCCCAAACAAGCCATCCTTCTCGAGTTTCTGGATCTTTTCGCGAAGCTCGGCAGGCATCGCCGCAAGCTGCTTCTGAAATACCTCGTTCATCTTGGAAGTGCTGTAAAACGTGCTGCAGAGTATCAGTTTCGAGAGGTTCTGTTGGTACTTCAGCGCATATGCCTGAGCCAGGACGCCGCCGTAGGAGTGCCCCAGCAGCGTCATTTTACCGAGGTTCAGTTCTTTGCGAACCGCCTCCACATCCTCTACCATTGCTTCCACCGTGTACCCGGCGGGATCATCGAGTTTCTGCGATTTCCCCGAGCCGCGCTCGTCGATGAAGATCAGCCGGTTGTGGCGGGCAAGCGGAGCTATGTAGGGCAGGAAATAGTCGTGTGACGCGCCCGGCCCGCCGTGCACCAGCATTAAGGGCGGGCCCTGGCCAAACGACTGGTAATAGATCAGAACGCCGTTGGCATCGACGTAGCCCTCGTCGATCTTGTAGGACGCCGCATGCGCCGGCACGAGGAAGGCCAGCAATGAGAGAAACGTTGATATTTTCAGGAAAGTGGAAGGGTGGGGCAGGAGGTTTCGCCCGCCCTTTGATGGCGTGGTAGGCACCTTCCCAACTTAAGACCGTGCCAACAATTCGTCAATACTCTGCGACAGCATACGCGGCAAAAACGGCTTCAGCAGAAATGCGAATCGCTTCTGAATCTCCGGCGGCAGAACCTCCGGGCAGAACGGATAGCCGCTGCACAACAACGCGCGAACGCCGGCATCCATTTCCATGATCTTTCGAAGCAGTTCTTCGCCGGTCATGCGGGGCATGCTCATATCGGCGATGACGAGGTCGAACCTCTCAGCAGATGACTGAAAGGCTTCGAAAGCCTGTAATGAATCTGAGTAAGTAGCTACCTCGTACCCGAGCCTCTTCAGATAGGTTTCCAGCAGACGCGCCAGCGCGACTTCATCATCCACGAGAAGAACGCGCTTGGGCATTGGGTCCTACCAGATCGATAATGGCTTCTCCCCTGGACTGAATGCAAGTCCGAGGCTGACGCGCTGCGAATTCTTCCTGAAACCGGTCGAGGCAGTCTCGTAATGCCGGTAGTCGTAACGCGCCTCAATATGAGTCCAGCTCGCAATCATGTATGTAACCCCGAGGCCGCCGGTTTCACCCTGGTAGTTGCCGAGGCCCTGGCTGAAGCTTCCCATCCCCGTATAGGATGCCGAAGCGCCAAGCGAGATGCGACGCAGGCCGGTATACGAAAAGTCGGCGCCACTGGTCATCTGTCGCGATGACAGGTAGACACCATTGCCAGGGCTGAACGAATTGGCGTAGAACAACGTCGCCGCAGCGTGCTCGAAGCGATGGACCACCCGGCCCTGATAAGTCGGGATGGTCGGATGGCTGTGAAACACTGTCGTGGCTGTAGACCGCCCCACGATCTGGGCGATGGCCGGATCAAGAGTGATCGTGCTCAGCCCGGTGGCGTCCACCCTGACGAGGCCGGCGTCAAACGCCAGGTCCCAGGTGCGGCCAAGGGCAATGCTGTAGTCCAGCCCGCCGCCATAGACCGTCGCGTCCCCAAAACTGCGGAGGTAATCGAACTTTACATACTGAAAGTTCACAGCGATCGTCTGGCGCTTTGTCAGGCGATATGCCATGTCCGCATACCCGCTGTACCCGTTCAGGCTCGCTAACGCCTCTGACCGTCGCCGCACGAGATAGCCGCTGCCTCCGACGCTGAACGACAGGCGCAGCGTCTTTTGATACGTCAGCACGGCCCGCGTCAAGCTGTACTCCGTCCGATTGTCGAACAGCTCATTCGTCGGAACGGCATACTGATCGACGCTGCTCAGCGGGACGTAAGTAAAGGTTCCGTTGGTGAGCGAGCTGATGCCACCCGTTTCGTTCAATTGAAGCGACAGGCGCCGGGTGAACAGATGCTGGTATTTGAGGTCCAGGAACTGGTCGACGCTGTCGAAATACGTCGTGTTCGGATAATGCCGGTAAGCGCCGTGGTAATCGACGCTGAGGGTATCGTGCTTCCAGCTCCGTGTGCCCTCGATACCCATCCCGGCTTCGATGCCGTCAGCGCCGCCCGATTTGACGAGTTGTCCGCTGGGATCCACCGACACGGGCGTGAGACTGGTATCGTAAACGCCGGTGACTTGCGCATAGAACCGGTAATCGAGCAGCTTGCCGCTGCGTTCCCCGACAATACTCGAATCCCGGCTGAGAATCGAAGGTCCCTGGTAATTGGAAGCTGCAGTCTGCTCGGGATCCTGAGCTTTCGCGGCGGCCGCAGTGAACAGAGCGGCAACCGCCACAGATAGATATTTCACTCGCCGCCTCATGTATTCTGAGTTCAACTTGGGGCCTGCTCCTCTCAGGTTTTCCGATCCGGCGACCTAAAACGGAGCAAGTCGCCGTTGTTATGATCGGCAGGTATGCGCTTTCACACCGAATACCTGACCTTCACCACTCAGAAACATCGGCAATATATCAACATTACAGCAGAGGTGGACCGCGCTCTCCAAAAGAGCGGCATCCAGGAGGGCATGATTCTGGTCTCTGCCATGCATATTACTGCAGGCGTTTGGGTTAACGACGCCGAGGACGGCCTGATCGCGGACATCGACGAGTGGCTGGAAAAGCTGGCGCCGTTCAAGGAAGGCTACCGCCACCATCGCACCGGGGAAACGAACGGCGATTCGCACCTGAAGAGCCTGCTGGTTCACCACCAGGTGATCGTGCCTGTCACGAAAGGAAAGCTGGACTTCGGGCCCTGGCAGCAGGTCTATTATGCCGAGTTCGATGGCAAGAGGTCTAAGCGCCTTATTATCAAGGTCATGGGAGAATGAGAACATGAAGTTGTTCTTTGTGGCCAGCTTTTACGCGGCGATGCTCGCCGTAGCGCTACGCCCGGCCGCCGCAGCGCCGTCGATCCACGTGATGCTTCTCGACGGGGAAAGCGGTGGCCCCTATCACGCCTGGCAGCTCACCACTCCCGTCCTGAAAAAGGAGCTGGAGGAAACCGGCCTGTTCCAGGTCGACGTCGTCACCGCACCGCCATGGGGCGGCGATTTCAATAGCTTCAAACCGGATTTTCAAAAGTACCAGGTGGTTGTGTCCAATCTGGACTCTCCCGACTGGCCGCCGGATCTTCAGGCCGCATTCGAGCAGTTCGTGAACAATGGCGGTGGGCTGGTCATCGTCCATGCCGCCGACAATGCCTTCCCGAACTGGCGGGCATTCAATGAAATGATCGGCATGGGCGGCTGGCGGAATCGCGACGACCACGCCGGGCCGATGTGGTACTTCCAGAACGGCAAGCTGATTTCGGACAACGCTCCCGGTCCGGCAGGCGCTCACGGCGCCCGCCTGCCCTTTCAGCTCACCACGCGCGACTCCCAACATCCCATCATGCGGGGACTCCCGGCGGCCTGGATGCACGCCGGTGACGAGCTCTATTCCAAGCTGCGCGGCCCGGGACAAAACATAACCGTGCTGGCCACCGCTTATTCGGACCCCTCAAACAGCGGCACCGGACGTGATGAGCCGATGCTGATGGTCCTGAGTTACGGGAAGGGTCGTGTTTTTCACACCACGATGGGTCACGATATTCCGGCTTTGAGCTGCGTCGGTTTTATCACGACCTTTCAGCGCGGAACGGAGTGGGCGGCGACAGGCAAGGTGACCCAGAGAGTACCGCCGACCTTCCCGACGGCCGATACGGTCAGCTATCGGGCTGATATCGCGATGATGGACCCGGATTTCAAGCGAGGTCCCGGCTCGACCGGCGGCCGTGCAGTCGGACCCCGCAGCACTGGGACGCAGCGCCCTCCCCGCCGGTAGCGAATCTTGAGGCTGTGGATGAAACCACGTAACGCAGCCTTCAGGCTACCCTTATGCCGGCTGAAGCCGGCTCTTTGTGACCTCCAAAGGCAGGCTCCCCCCTTCCACAGTCTTCTACGTGAAAGACGAGTTCAGTTCGACCGCGCGCTGCCTGCTTCACGGGGTCCGAGCCGGCTGATTCCTCGGCTGAATAATAAACTCGTCGTGTACATCGCGCCGGGGTTGGTCGCCAATCGCCTCGCAAGCCTCATGTAATTCCTGTATGTGCCGCGCCGCCAGCGGCAGCGCGTGTTCCTCCGGCTGGAAAGTGCAAGGCAGCGGATACATCTCCCGCGGCGTCTTCTTCATCTCGACATGCGCGCCGAGAACAAGCGACACCTCGTGCTTCGACGCGAACTCCGCCAGGCGTGCCGCGCTGCGCCGGTACGCCGGCCAATCGGCGACCGTGAGCAGGCCGGGGTATAGCGTATCCCCGGTCAGCAGGATTCGGGTGTCCGGATCGTAAATCGCGATATGGGCGGGTTCATGGCCGGGCAGCGGGAGCACGGTAAGCGCCCGATGGCCAAGCTCATAGACCGCCGAGCCCTCCGGCCACTTTGCCAGCCCAAAAAAACTCGCGACTTCGGAGGCCCCGCGTCCGACCACCTTCGTATGCGGCCGCACGGCAAACATCGAGTCGCCGAACATATGGTCGCCGTGGCCGTGCGAATGCGCCACCACCAAGTCGATGGACTCGCGGTGCCGCTCGGCCAACCATTGATCGACAATCCTGTCGATTGTCTCGACAACAGGAAGAGTTTGACCGGCGGGCGGCTTCGCCCCGGAATCCACGAGCAAAGCCTTCTCAGAACCAAACAGCAAATACAGGAACGGACCCTCGAAATCAACGCACTTACTTTGCCGCAGGATAAAGGTGTTCTGGTCGAAACGATGCACCTGAAATGCCGGATCCGTGCAGGAGGCGCAATCGGCCGCCCCATGGATCCACCGCAGCGTTGTCAAAGATTCGGGCATGAATAGTGAACAGGCGTTACCGGAACTCGAGTCCCCGCAGCACGCCCGTGGAATTGTATTCTATCGTGACCGGCTGCAGCGGCTGAGCGCCGCAGGTGAATTCGCCGGGGCCGTTGCGGATTTGCACCCGCGTCGGATCGGCCATCGTGACGGTCACGGGCCCTTGTGGACCTATGACGACGAACTTCGTAGGCGGCCCGCAATCGATATCCCGCAGCGACCCATCCAGCCGACGGATCTGATCGCCCGGCTCGATAAACGGGTTGAACGTATCACTATTACGCGGCTTCCGAGTAGTGGCAAGAACCGGGTTACCCCGAGCGTCCCGTGTAAAACGGACTGCCACATCGGTTTCGGAAATATAGGCGAGCTCCGACGCATAAGCGCGCTCCCCGGCGGTCAAGGCATGCCGCGCGGCTTCGATGGCCGCGGCCTTCGCCTCCTCATGGCGCCCCAGCTCTTCGTTAGACGAGGAGACCGCAACCCAATACTGGAAAGCCCGACCAGGAGAAATGGCGCGCATCGCATGAAACTGGGCCAGCGCGGCTTCGAAATGTCCGGTGTTCTTCTCGAGCAGCCCTAAGACATAACGGGCATTGTCGAAATCGGGCCGTAGTGTCACGGCTCGTTCGAGCGCCGGTCGGATCTCATCCGGCTTCAGGCTGGCATTCTCCGCAAGAACGGCGTACTCGAAGCACAGCGCCGCGTCATTCACGCCCAGCTCAATAGCCCGTTTCCACTCGCGGCGGGCGACTTCCAGGTCTTTACGGCGCAGCGCGATCGATCCGAGGGCGGCAGCCGCATCCGCATCCGACGGGTCCTCGCGAGCCAGCTCTCTGTAGAGTCTCTCGGCGCGATCGAGTTCGCCGCAGGCGAGAAGCAGATCAGCCAGCAGCAGTCGAGACTCGAACGACGAGAGTTCGGACGTTTCAGCAGTGCTCGCGACAGGCGGAACGCGGGCGAAAGCGACAGCCGGGTATGCGGAACGCCCGGTCCAGGCACGCAAATCGTCGCGAATAGCCTCCAGCTTCTCGTTGTAGGTTGCGGTTAGCGCATAGTCGCTCGGAACTCCGGAAGCGATCGCGGTAAGAAGAGCCGTCACACGCGGCGTGTAGTCGGGTGAGAGCAGTAGCATGTGGACCAGCGCACAACTTTCCAGGTAAAAGATGGACGCGCGGTCGCGGTTCGCGTCAAACGATTCGTGCGTAAGTGCCAGCAGCTCGGCCAAGGGCATCCAATCCCGGTGACGCAGCAAACGGAAGGCATCGTGAACGTCCAGATTGGCGGCAGGCAGGCGCTTTCCGATATCCACGGTAGAGAAAACCTCAGCCAGCCCCTCGCCCAGCCAGGCCGGAAGCTTGAGCCCCGAGTCGTGAATCAGCAGGTGTACATACTCGTGAGCGGACATACCGAATTGACCGGGCGTGAGCGACGGCAGCACGATGTAATCGCGGCTTGCATCACCGACGTAGTAGGCGTCGGCCGTGGGACGAAGCCTGTACTCCCGATACTGGTCGGCGGAGCGGAAGCCGATGACACGAATGGGCGCGTGTCCGTCGGCCGAGAGGCCCGTCTGTTGGACAAAGAATTCGCGGAGTTGTTCGAACCAGGCGAGAGCCGAAGAAGCGGCTTGTGGTCCGGCTTGCGAGTAGACTTCGAAGTGCGCGCTTCGTGCGACAGTCCAGGAAGACTGCGCACAACCTAAAGCCGGCAATAAAAGCAGCCCACAGACACTGCCCGTAAGAGACTTCACCGCGTACCTCAGTATAGCGATTACACGTCCATCCTATCGACGTATTCAGGGCTTTCGGGCATGGACGCCGATCATCAATGGAGACGACAGGCAGCCGCCCAGCTTCACCGATTCCGCACGCAGGCGCTCGGCCAGCGTTTCCACGTCCAATTCCGCCGCCGTCGCAAGCCCGGCCCGTTCCAAATGAGGCAGCAGGCTGCGCACGGTTTCCGCAACCCATTCGTAGAGAACCGCGTCGGGACCGCCCTCAATAACGCATTCGCCGCGTGCCTCCGGCGAGACGAGTCCAGCATCCTGAAGCAGTTGATACAGCCGTATGCCCAAATCCGACTGCGAAGTGATACGCATCATCAGCGAGGTGATCGCCTGCGCGACATGCTCCAGCAGCGGTTTCGAAACGTGATTGGGAGGGCGCACACTGAAATCGTATTCCTGAACGGCGACAATTCCGCCGCTCCGTAACATGCCGATTGCATGACGAAGAATCGCGAGAGGATCGGGTGTGTGCACGAGAAACAGCCGCGTGACGACAGCGTCGTATGGTCTGTCGCAACGGTGATCGGTGACGCTCTCGTGCCTGAACGTGACATGGTGGATCTCCTCGCTCGATGCCCGCGCGGTGGCGATTTCCAGTGCCCCAGCGTCGATATCGAGGCCGGTGACGTGGCCACCCGGCCCCACGAGACGAGCGGCGATAAGCGATACCTCTCCTACGCCGCATCCCAGGTCCAGGACATTCATCCCAGGGCCAATTCCGGCGCGCTGCAGAAACCCTTCGGTAAGCGGATTCAACCGCAGCGCCTGCAGCGCGAGTCTCCGGCGTTCGTGATCGCTGTGGCCCATCATATAGCCGGGCGCCTGTGAAGCCATAGCATTCAGGGTACACCTACAATGAATCAATGCGGCAGATAATCGAGGAGTTTGCGGCCGATTTGCGCTATGCATTCCGGCAGTTGCTGAAGTCGCCCGCTTTCACTACCGCGGCGGTCGCGACGCTGGCGCTGGGCATTGGGGCGAATTCCGCAATCTATGCAGTTATTGACGCTGCCTTGATGCGGCCGTTGCCATACCCAAACCCGGACCGCCTCATCATCGCATGGAAAGGCGAGCCCGCCGAGCCCACTTTTTACTCCTTCTCCTATCCGCGCTTCCGGTTTTTCCAGGAACATGCCCTCGACTTTGCCGACATCGCGGTTTACGACGACGAAGTGGTTACCTTCGCGGAGGGAGGCGATCCCGAACGCGTTGTGGGTGGGCGAATTTCCGCCAATTTCCTGCGCGTGATGGGGGTCAAGCCACAGATTGGCCGCGATTTTACCGCCGATGAGGACCGTCACGGCGCGCCGCCCGTGGCGCTGCTCAGCGATCATCTTTGGCGCACAAGATATCATGCCGACCCCGGTGTGCTGGGCCGCAAGGTGCGCGTGGATGCCGACGAAGCCACGGTGATCGGCGTACTTCCGGCCGGCGTTCAATTTCGGAACGAGAGCGTCGACATCTGGCGAACCCGAATCGTCGACACGCGCACTTTCGCACCGGCCAGTGTCCAACTCGGGGCCTCCTACCTCACGGCGATCGGCCGCCTGCACGCCGGCGTTTCGTTGCGGTCTGCTCAGGCGCGGATGCTCGCAATCGATGCGGCGTACAGGCGCGAGAACCCCGGCAACAGCGATTCCGACTCGAGTATCTATACCGATCTGCTCGATCGCGAGATCTTCGCCAACATGCGGACTCCTCTGCTGGTGCTGTGGGGCGCGGTCGGTTGTCTTTTGCTGATTGCTTGCGCCAACGTCGCAAACCTGGTCCTGGCGCGGGCACTGGGACGTTTCCGCGAGATTGCCATACGGGCCGCGCTTGGAGCCGGCCGCTCGCGCATGATTCGCCAGTTGATCACGGAGGGCGTTCTGTTATCGCTCGCCGGAGGACTCGCCGCCATACCGGTCGCGCTCTGGAGCACGACAGCTCTCGTCACAGCAATCCGTCGCACCATGTCTGAAATTCCTGAGCCGCACCCGAACATGCGCGTGCTCTTGGTGACATTCGTGGTCGCGACCGGAATTGGCGTTCTATTCGGTCTCGCCCCAATCGCCCTTCTGCTGCGTGGGAGGTTGGAAGGCGCGCTTCATTCAAGCGGACGCAGTTCGTCAGCCTCAACCGGAAGCATTCGTCTGCGCCAGGTCGTAGTTGCCGCCCAGGTCGCTCTGTGTGTCGTCTTGCTTTCAGGCGCCGCATTATTGGCGCAAAGCCTCGTTCGAATGAGCCGTCTGAGCAACGGTCACTCTCACCATCTTCCCGCCGGCCGGCCGAAAACCGTTCCACGTCGATGTTCGACTCACCGATTTCGACCACGATGAGAATTCCCCCGCCGACGCCGGCAAGCTTGACCCGTCGCGAATCAAGGCAATTACCTTGACGGATGTAAGCGCTATGACCGGCGGAGAGACCGGGCCGAATAAGTTTTGGATCGGAAAGCTGGAAGCGCTTAGGTAAGCCGGCTCAGGCCCTGCCCTTTTTGGGTGGTTTAAGAGCTGTCGCGGTGCGAGCGGCTTCCGCCAATACTCTGAGCGCGCGGTTTACTGACGCGCTGTCAGGGTACACGTCGACAAGATCGGGTTCAATCAGTACGAGGTTTGTACCTGCGTTTGCGCGTTTGTAGTACTTGCCTCGCACGCCGCCTTTCAGCTGCGAGAGATTGTACTCTTTGCGGAGGTCACCACTTGGTTCAGTTATCGGTTTCTTCTTCATACTGCTCGCGTTCAGAGCGCGTTGCAGGGCGCGCGCTAATAATTCGCATGCGAGTTTTCCGATCGCAATGGCTCACAATTACTATTCGCCCTTTTATTGTACGGCCTATCGTGATCTCGCGGCTCTCATCCCATGAGTGCTCAGGATCTTTAAACGTGATCGCAAAAGAATCTAGAAACACGGTTGCCGCTTCTTCGAATGTCACCCGGTGTTTTCTGACGTTAACGAGTGCCTTGGGCGCGTCCCATTCGAAAATCAAGCCAACTCAAGTTTAACTCGCGATTCCGCCGTTCGTCCCGTGGCACAATAGCTCAAGTGGGTCGTCTGGCGCTCTGGTTCTGCTGTTTTTCATCCTTTGCGGCGGCGCCCTCCATCACCCGAGTCGAACCCCCAAACTGGTGGGCAGGCCAAGCCCTTTCCGAGATCCGACTCCTGGTCCAAGGCACCGACCTGAAAGACGCCCAGGTCAGCGCATCGCGCGGCATGGAGATCCTCGAATCGAGGACCAACGACACAGGCACTTACCTCTTCGTCGAGGCTAAAATCCACCGTGCCGGATCATTCGAGTTGAAGGTCCACACAAAAGACGGCTCCGCTCAGGCACCCTTCGAAGTCCTGACGCCGATGCCCAAAGCGGGCCGTTTCCAGGGTCTCTCCCGGAAGGACCTGATCTACATGATCATGCCGGATCGCTTCTCCGACGGCGATCCCTCCAACAACAAAGACGCCGACCCCGCCAACCCGACGGCCTATCACGGAGGCGACTTCCAGGGCATCATCAATCAACTCGGATATCTCAAGGATCTCGGCGTTACGGCAATATGGCTAACGCCAGTCTGCGAGAACGACGTCGCTTATCACGGTTATCACGCCGTCGATTTCTACGCCATCGAGAAGCACTTTGGCACACTAGCGAAGTTCTCGGAACTGGTCGAAAAAGCGCACCAGGCCGGGATCAAGGTCATCCTTGACATGGTGATGAATCACACCGCGCCTACCCATCCCTGGGTGAAAAACCCGCCGCTCCCCGACTGGTTCCACGGCACGCCGGAACATCACCTGAATGAGACGTATCAGATCTGGACACTGCTCGACCCGCACGCCGGCCCGGCAATGCGCAACCCGGTGCTCGACGGCTGGTTCGCCAACCAGCTCCCGGATCTGAACCAGGACGAACCCGAGGTCTCGCGCTACCTGATCCAGAATACGCTGTGGTGGATCGCTTCGAGCGGCATCGATGCTATCCGCGCTGACACGCTGCCCTATGTTCCGCGCCAGTTCTGGCACGACTGGTCGGCCGCCATCAAGAAGGAGTATCCAAATTTCCGCGTAGTCGGCGAGGTGTTCGATGGCGATCCCGGAGTTGTTTCTTTTTTCCAGGGCGGCGACAAGGGCTTCGATGGAGTAGATACGGGGATCGACTCGCTGTTCGATTTCCCGCTATATGGCCCGCTCCGCCGCGCGTTTGCCGAAGCAAAGCCGGTGCCCGACCTGGCCTACATCACGGCGCATGACTCGCTCTACCGCGACGCGGACGATCTTGTCACGTTCCTCGGAAATCACGACGTGCCCCGCTTCATGAGCGAGAACGGCGCCACCATCGAAGGCCTCAAGCTGGCGTTCACGTACCTCTTCACAACCCGCGGCATTCCAATGATCTACTACGGTGACGAGCTGGCGATGCGCGGCGGAGCCGATCCCGACAATCGCAAGGACTTCCCTGGCGAACCCAAAACGGACGAGCAGCGGGACATGCTGGAATTCGTCCGCAGATTGGCTCAATTGCGGCAGACCACGCCCGAATTGCAGACTGGCAAGCTAACCCAGGTCGGCGTCAGCAAAGATGCCTACGTCTTCCGGCGCGGCGAACTGATTGTGATGATCAATAACGGTGGGCAGCCGGTGAAGATCGAGGCCGAAGCGGCTCCTGGAACCTGGAAGGACCTGCTCGATAAGGTCGGCAACATCCCCGTTCACGAGCACAGCATGATCGTCACGGTGCCGCCCCGCTCCGCGGCGATTATGAAGCAACGGTAGCGCTGGCCGCTTCCTTCAATGCCTCCAGCTTCTGTTTGGCGGCTTCCTTCACCTTGCGGATGTTTGCTTCCTTGATTTCCTCGTAACCGCGAATCTGGTCCGGCAGCGCGGCGATTTCCAGTGCGAGCGGCAGATTCTCCGGCGTCACACGCTCCAGCACCGCCGCGATCAGCTCGCGATACCAGGTGATGAGGCTGCGCTCCAGCCGGCGATGAGCCGCCCTGCCGAAAACGTCGAATGCGGTCCCGCGCAGAACCTTCAGCCGCTTCAAAGCGAGCAACGGATACCGGAACCACGGCCCCAGCGTCATCTTGCGTTTCACGCCATAGCGCCGCAGCAACGGCGGGTGCAGATTATAGTGCACCGAATCCGGAGCCTCCCACATGTCACGAATGCGCCGGTCGAACTCAGGTTTGGTGAGCAGGCGCGCGACTTCGTATTCGTCCTTGTACGCCATCAGCTTGTACAAGTACCGTGCCACTACCTCGCGGAGCTCGGGGTACTCGATCCTGGCGACGAACTCCTCGTATTCCCGCGCATAAACGCCGTTCTGATACTCGCGTAACTCGGCGGCGCGATCGAACGCAGCCGCAACAGCCTCCTGTTTTGGCGCGATCTGTGCTTCAACCCAGGCTGCATCCTGATAATACTTCCGTCCCCATTGGAATGCCTGCAGATTACGCTTGGCATCGACACCGTTTAGCTCGATCGCCTGCTGAATCGATTCCAGCTTGAGCGGAATCAGGCCGCCCTGCCACGCGACGCCGGTTAGAAAGATATTCACGAGCAGGTGGCTTCCAAACAGACGCTCGACGATTCGGTTCGCATCCACGAAAACGTTGCGGCCTCGCTCAGTGGCCGCGTTCACGACGTCCACCAACCTTCCGTTACCCCCAAGCGGCGAACGCGACCGAATCACGTCGATCGTCGGCACGACGTCGCTGTTTACGACTGCCGCAGTTCGTCCCATCGAAGCGGTCTTGAGGTTGTCGGGATTCGTCACTCCGATCAGGTCGAAGCCAAGAATCAGGTCGGCATTCCCGGCGTTCACTTTCGGTGGCGCTTCGATCACCTTCTCGCTCAGGAGCAGGTGCGAAACCACGGCGCCGCCTTTCTGTGCCGTCCCCGTCTGATCCATCGTCGCGACATGCAGGCCTTCAATCCATGCCGCCGTGGCCAGCAGCGCATTGATAGTGACCACGCCGGTACCGCCGATCCCAGGCGCGATTATGCGATATCCTTCGCCCGCCTGAGCCGTCCACGACGGCGGCAGAACTTCAGCTTGCGGTAGCTCGGGCAGCTTCCTTCGCTTCAAACCCGTGCCCTGCTTGATGTTGACGGTAACAAATGACGGGCAATCCCCCAGCGCGCAGGAGTAATCCTTGTTGCACGAGGACTGGTGAATACGCATCTTCTGCCCGAGTTCGGTCATCACCGGAGTCAGGCTCATGCAGTTGGCCTGCTTCACGCAGTCGCCGCATCCCTCGCAGACCTCTTCGTGAATCACCAGCCGCTTGGTCGGCTCCGCCAGCAGCCCCCGCGACCGCATGCGCCGCTTCTCCGCCGCGCACTGCTGGTCATAGATCATCACGGTTACACCGGGGATCTTGGCCAATTCGGTCATCGTTTGCGTCAACTCCGCGCGAGACCGCAACTCGGCGTTCGAAGCAAATTCGCCGATCGATTCACGGTACTTCTCAGTGTCTTCCGCCAGCACGACGATCTTCCGTATGCCTTCGGCCTGCAGCTTGCGCGTCAGGGCCGCAACCGGCAGAGCGCCCGACGGCTTCTGGCCGCCCGTCATCGCGACGTGCCCGTTGTAAAGAATCTTGTACGTGATGTTGACGTTCGCCGCGACGCAAGCTTCGATGGCGAGGTATCCGGAATGAAACAGCGTGCCGTCGCCGATGTTCTGGAACACGTGCGGCTGCTCCACAAACTCCGACATGCCGATCCACGGCGTGCCCTCGCCGCCCATCTGCGTCATGAACGAGAAGGTACGGTTCGCGTCGCCGAGGCGGATCGCCATCGTATGGCAGCCGATGCCGCCTCCTGCCGTGTGACCCTCGGGCAAAAGCGTCGACCGGTTATGCGGGCATCCCGAGCAGAACGCCGCGGCGCGTACGGGAAGGCCGCTTTTGTCCAATGCGGCAGCCTTAGGCTTCTCCGGCACGCTCCGTCCGAAGAATCGGGCCAGGATCAGCGCAATACGGTCGGGATCGAGTTCGCCGGTCGGGGGAAACAGGTCTTTGCCGTGAACAACCGGCCGCTCCTCCAGGGCGTATAGTGCATCCTTCGCCTGCAGTTCGAGGAAGCTCCGTTTTTCTTCGACTACGATGATCGTGTCCAGCCCGTCCGCGAACTCCCGGACGAATTCCGGGTCCAGCGGGAACGGCATTGCAACCTTGCCGATGCGCAGCGAATCGCGCGGAATCCCGAGGTCATGCAAAGCCTGCAGTGTGTCGTAGTACGACTTTCCGGCTGTGAGGATGCCCAACCCACCAGTGCCGCGCCACGCGTTCAACCGGTTGAGCCGAGCAAATCGCAGCGCTGCCTCAATGCGCCGGACATTGACCTCGTGCTCGAGCCCCAATGTCACAGGAGCAACAATCCGCGCATCGACCTTCTTTTCGTATCCCTCGGGAATGAGGATCACCGGCTGGTCCGCATCGACGTCCACCGTTCCACCGCCGTCGCAGACGTCCGTGATCATCTTCAGGCCCACCCAGGCTCCGCTGAAACGCGACAGGGCAATGCCGTACAAACCGTAATCCACCACCTCCTGCGTGTTGCCCGGATACAGGAACGGAATGCCGAAGTTCATCAGGCTGAAATCGCTCTGATGCGGGATGGTGGAGCTTTTCGAAATGTGATCGTCGCCGCACAGGACCAACGCGCCGCAATTCTTCCCGGTCCCTGCCATGTTGCCGTGCCGGAAGATGTCGCCCGAGCGGTCGACCCCCGGCCCCTTCCCATACCAGATGCCGACAACGCCATCCACCTTGCTCTTCAGCACGTGAACTATCTGGCTGCCCATCATCGACGTGGCGGCGAGTTCCTCGTTCACGCCGGGAACGAAATGGATGTTGTGCTGCGCCAGCAGCTTGCCTTGGCGTGTGAGGGCCATGTCGTAGCCACCCAGCGGCGAGCCTTCGTACCCCGAGATAAAAGTCCCGGTATTGAGACCAGCCCGCCGGTCGCGACGCATCTGGTCAATCGGCAGGCGCACCAACGCCTGGATACCAGTCAGATACACGCGTCCCCGCTCTAGATTGAACTTGTCGGAAAGATTCATGGCGATCGTCTGGGTCTCGATCTTCAGTGATCCTACCATGCGGCAGTACATGGCAGGCGGCGTGCTTCTACCCTGTCGGAGCCGCACAAAAATGGACTTTAACGAATCCCCACTGCTGGTGATCTGGGAAGTCACCCAATCCTGCGATTTAGCCTGTGTACATTGCCGGGCCAGCGCCATGCCGGCGCGCAATCCCAACGAACTGACCACTCAGGAAGGTTTCGATTTGCTGAGGCAAATCAAGGACTTCGGCAATCCCCTCATGGTCTTCACGGGAGGCGATCCGCTGAAGCGTCCCGACCTCGAGGACCTCGCACGCTACAGCGTCGAAGTGGGTCTCAGGACCAACGTCACACCCAGCGCCACTCCCCTGCTGACCGACGAAGCCATCGATAACTTCAAAAAGTGGGGGATTTCACGCATGGCCATCAGTCTGGACGGCCCAGATGCCGCTACCCACGACGGGTTCCGCGGCATTCCCGGAACATTCGACCGTGCTATGGCCGCCCTGCGCCATGCCCGCGACATCGGCCTGGAAACCCAGCTTCAGACTACCGTAACCAAGCGCAATCTGAACAAGCTGGCCCAAATCGCCGAGATCGCCGCCGACGTCCGCACCAAGATGTGGAGCCTCTTCTTTCTGGTTGTTACCGGCCGCGCCTTGGAGAATGACGACCTGACCGCCGAAGAATACGAGCGCGTTTTCGAGTTCCTTTACGAAGTAGGCAAAGTCGCACCGTTCGACGTGAAAACCACCGAAGGCATGCACTATCGCCGCTATGTGGCGCAACGCCTGAAGGCCGATCCCGACGCCCGAGGCGGCGCCGGTAAAGTCATTTGGCGCACCGCAGGCGTCAGCGACGGTCGCGGATTCGTGTTCGTCTCCCATACTGGCGAAATATTCCCCAGTGGCTTCCTCCCGGTATCCGCCGGCAACGTTCGTAACGATTCGCTCGTAGACGTGTACCGCAATTCCAGCCTGTTCCGCGTCCTGCGCGATCCCCGCGCCCGCGAAGGCAAGTGCCACGAGTGCGAATACACGAAGATCTGCGGCGGCTCGCGATCGAGAGCCTACGCGCTCACGGGGAATTACCTCGCCGCCGATCCTCGGTGTGTGTATCAACCGCAGCGCACCGCCGAGCTTACCGAAGCGTAATTCGGATTCCCGCAGCAACGGTTTGGGCGTGTATGCCGCGGGTTCGGCCGACCATTCGCTCGATCGAAGCGTTTGCCTCGATCCGGACTAGTCCAGGCGTAGGGCGTCCGTCGGGCTCACGTTCGAGGCGCGCCAAGCGGGTACGAAGGCGGCGGCAAGAGCTCCCGCGGCGAGGACCATTGCGGCCGCGGCGATCGTTGCCGGATCGGTGGCAGTAACGCCGAACAACTGCGACTGGACGAGCTTGCCGAGGGCGGCGACGCAAGGCAGCGCGAGGGCCACGCCGCCGGAGATCATCGTGACGGCATCGCGCAGCACGAGGCGAAGGGCCGAGGCGCGAGTTGCGCCGAGCGCGACGCGGATTCCGATTTCGCGGGTGCGGCGCGTTACGACGAACGACATCACTCCATAGATACCGATCAATGAGAGCAGCAGTGCCAGCGCGCCGAAGCTGCCGGAGAGCGCCGCCAGGAGGCGCTCGGTGCTGAGCGAGCGATTGACCTGATCGTCCAGAGTGCGGATCCAAAGGATCGGCAGCCGCGGGTCATTCTGGCGGACCAGGCTTCGGATGGAGGGAATGGCCTGCTCGGGAGCGCCGCGAACCTTGATATAGAACGTGGCGCCCGTATCGTCGAAATTGAACAGGGGAAAGAAGACCTGCTCGGACTGATCGCGGACACCGCGATAGCTCATGTCGGCGACGACGCCGACGATAGGGCTATTGGGCTTGACATTCGAGCTACCGCCCTTGGCGATGAGGACGCCGAGGGGATTGCGGCCGGACAGATAGCGCTTGACGAAGGCCTGATTCACGATGGCGGAATGGGGACCGGCCTCGCCGGGGGGACGGGAGTCGCGCTGGTCGAAATCGCGGCCGGCGAGGAGGCGTACGCCGAGGGTCGAGAAGAAACCGGGGCTGACGGCGTTGAAGTTGACGAAGCCATCGCTCACCGTGCGGCGATCGGTCTGGATGGTCACGTAGTTGCTGATGTGACCGTCGGTGAGGACGGCAAACCGGGCAGTGGCAGCGGAACGGGCGGCGGGCAAGGCGCGGACCTGCTCGTCGAGCCGGCGGACCAGGCGCGAGGCATCGCCATCGGAATAGCCATTCTGAGTCGGAGCGATAGTGAAGGAGAGAAGGCCGGACGTTTCGAAGCCGGGCCCTTTTGCCACCAGGCCGGTGAGCGTGCGCAGGAAGAGGGCGGCGCCGATGAGGAGGATCAGGGAGAAGGCCACCTGGAGCGTGACAATCGCCTTGCGGAGACGGACGCCGCCGAAGCCAGTGCCGCCGCGCTCGCGGAGCGAGCTGACCAGGCCGTCGCCACCAGCCCGAAGGGAGGGAGCCAGGCCACTCAAGAGGCCTGCCGCTATACTCACGAAGAAGGCGAAGGCGAGCAGTCGAACGCTGAGGGTGGCCCGCAGGGCGTTGGCGGCGAGCTCATGCGGCAGGAACGCGATGAGTCCGCGGATCGCAAGCGGAGCCACGGCCGCGCCAAGGACACCACCTGCCACAGCAAGCAGCAGGCTGTCGGCGAGGAGTTGGCGGCCGATACGGCCTCGTGAAGCGCCGAGAGCGAGGCGCGTGCCGATCTCCCGGCCGCGCGCGGAGCCGCGCGCGAGAAAGAGGCCTGCAACGTTCAGGCACGCCAGGCCGAGCAGAACGCCCGTGGCGGCGAACAGGAGCCACAGCGGCTGCGAGAGGCGTTCGCGCAGCACCGAATGGCCCTGGGGCGCGGAGGTGAGTTCGAGAGTGGTTGCGAGGTACTCGCGGCGGTGGTCGGCCGAAATCCTCGGGAAGCCGGGGCGAAGCGTGCTGTCCTGGAGCCACGCCTTGAACCACGGCTGCAAACCGGCCTGCGCCTGCGCGACTGTAACATCCGAACGGAGGCGGGCGAGGATCTGCAGCCAGCGAGTGTGGCCGTTGAGGAGATCCTCATCTCCGGTGTCGAGGTTCGCGACCGCATACATGGATGTCGGCATCCAGAAGGCCGGCACGGCGCCGACGTCGACGCCGCGGAACCCGGCGGCAGCCACGCCGACCACGGTCATGGGGTGATTGCCGATCAGGACCTTGCTGCCGATAATATCGGCAGCGCCGCCCAACTGCGCCTGCCAGAAGTCATACGAGAGCACCACGACGGGACCGGCGCCGGGCGCGGCATCGTCTTCCGGTTCGATGATGCGGCCGAGCGCCGGGCCGACGCCGAGCACGGAAAAGTAGCTGCCGGAGACGATCTCGGCGGCGACGGGCAATGGATCGCCGCCTGCTCTAAGGTTGACCTGGATTTCGGCGCGGCAGAGGACGCCGTCGAATAAGCGGGTCTGCTGCTGGAGTTCGCGGCAGATGGGGTAGGGCATCAGATTTGAGGAGCCGGTGACGTATGTGACGCCCTCGGAGCCCTTCCAATCCACGAGAACCAGTCGCTCGGGCTCACGGACGGGCAGCGCGTGAAGGATCACCTGGTCGACCAGGGAATAGATCGCGGTGATCGCGCCGATGCCGAGCAAGAGCGAGAGTAAAACAGTCGCGGTAAAGCCAGGATTGTGACGGAGCGAGCGGGCGGAGTAGCGAAGGTCGTATAGGAAATCGCGAAGCCAGCGAGTGAGCCACACATCGCGGACCTCTTCGCGGACTTGGACAAGGCCTAGTTCCATCGCCACGCGGCGGCGGGCCTCGGCTTCGGGAATGCCGGCGGCGGTTAGGTCAGCGACACGGCGATCCAAGTGATATTGCAGCTCGCGGTCGAGGCCACGCTCCAAAGAACCGCGGCGGAACCAGTTGAAGAATCTGCTCATCGGCTGCCCTCCTCGAAGATCAGGTTGACCGCACCGGACAGGCGCGCCCAGCTATCCTTCTCGACCGTAAGCTGGCGGCGCCCGGCGGGCGTAAGGGAGTAGAACTTGGCTTCTCGACCGGTCTCCGACTGTTTCCACCCGGCGCGCAGCCAGCCCTTCTGCTCCAGGCGGTGGAGGGCTGGATAGAGCGAGCCTTGATTGACCTGAACCACGGAATGAGAGATCTGTTCCAGGCGTTGCGCTATGCCGTACCCATGGGCGGGTTCGAGCGAGAGGATTTGGAGAATCAGCATGTCTAGCGTACCTTGCGGGATGGGGAAACGTGGGGGCGGCATCAATACCTCAACCTTCTACCATTGAGCATATATTTTAGATAGGTCGAAGGTCAAGGCATCGGAGCCACCGTGCTGGGAAGCGGTGGTTTGTGGTCGATCTCGGAACGATGAACCGCAAACACCGATGGAGATGTCAAACAGGGCTCGAAATGTTCTACGGCGATCGGCCCTATTCAAGCCGTAATGCGTCCGTCGGGCTCACGTTCGACGCCCCCCAGGCGGGCACGAAGGCGGCGGCAAGAGCTCCCGCGGCGAGGACCATTGCGGCTGCGGTGATCGTCGCCGGATCGGTCGCAGTGACGCCGAACAACTGCGACTGGACGAGCTTGCCGAGGGCGGCGACGCAAGGCAGCGCGAGGGCCACGCCCCAGGCGATCATGGTAACGGCATCGCGCAGCACGAGGCGAAGGGCCGAGGCGCGAGTAGCGCCGAGCGCGACGCGGATTCCGATTTCGCGCGTGCGGCGCGTCACGACGAACGACATCACTCCATAGATACCGATCAATGAGAGCAGCAGCGCCAGCGCGCCGAAGCTGCCGGAGAGCGCCGCCAGGAGGCGCTCGGTGCTGAGCGAGCGGTTGACCTGGTCGTCCAGAGTGCGGAACCAGAGGATCGGCAGCCGCGGGTCGTCCTCGCGGACCAGGCGGCGGATGGAAGGAATTGCCTGCTCGGATGCGCCGCGCACCTTGATGTAGAAGGTGGCGCCAGTGTCGTCGCTATTGAAGAGCGGGAAGAAGACCTGCTCGGACTGATCGCGGACACCGCGATAGCTCATGTCGGCGACGACGCCGACGATAATGCTATTGGGCGTGACATTCGAGGCGCCACCGCCGCGGGCGATGAGGACGCCGAGGGGATTGCGGCCGGCCAGATAGCGCTTGACGAACGCCTGATTCACGATGGCGGAATGGGGACCGGGCTCGCCGGGGGGACGGGAGTCGCGTTGGTCGAAATCGCGGCCGGCGACGAGGCGAACGCCGAGGGTGGCAAAGAAACCGGGGCTGACGGCGTTGAAATTGATGCTGCCATCGGTCACGGTGCGGCGATCAGTCTGCATGGTCACTTTGTTGCTGATGTGACCGCCGGTGAGGACGGCAAACCGGGCAGTGGCGGCGGAACGGGCGGCGGGCAAGGCGCGGATCTGCTCGTCGAGGCGGCGGACCAGGCGCGAAGCGTCAGCGCGGGCATAACCATTCTCCAGCGGAGCGATAGTGAACGAGAGAAGGCCGGACGTATCGAAGCCAGGACCTTTGGCCATCAGGCCGGTGAGCGTGCGTAGGAAGAGGGTGGCGCCGATGAGGAGAATGAGGGAGAAGGCCACTTGGAGCGTGACGATCGCCTTGCGGAGACGGACACCGCCGAAGCCAGTGCCGCCGCGCTCGCGGAGCGAGTTGACCAGGCCGTCGCCACCAGCCCGGAGGGCGGGAGCCAGGCCGCTGAAGAGGCCGGCGGCCAGGCTGGCGAAGAACGCGAAGGTGAGCAGCCGAATGCTGAGGGTGTCGCGCAGGGCGTTGGCGGCGACCTCCTGCGGTAGGAACGCGATAAGCCCGCGGATCGCAAGCGGCGCCAGGACCGCGCCAAGGACACCACCTGCCACCGCAAGCAGCAAGCTATCGGCGAGAAGTTGGCGGCCAATACGGCTTTTGGAAGCGCCCAGAGCTAGGCGCGTGCCAATCTCACGTCCTCGTGCGGAGCCGCGCGCGAGAAAGAGGCCGGCAACGTTCAGGCAGGCGAGACCGAGCAGAACGCCCGTGGCAGCGAACAGGAGCCACAACGGCTGGGAGAGACTTTGGCGCAGCGGCGAATGGCCCTGGGGCGCTGGCGTGACTTCGAGACTGGATGCCAGGTAGGCGCGGCGACGGTCGGCTGAAATCGTGGGGAAGCCGGGGCGAAGCGTGCTGTCCTGGAGCCACGCCTTGAACCACGGCCGCAAACCGGCCTGCGCCCGCCCGGGCGTGACGTCCGGACGCAGGCGGGCGAGGATCTGCAGCCAGCGAGTGGGGCTATTGAGGAGATCGTCATTGGTGGGGAGGTTCGCGTCCGCGTACCTGGACGTGGGCATCCAGAAGGCCGGTACGGCGCCGACATCGACGCCGCGAAACCCGGCGGCAGCCACGCCGACCACGGTCATGGGTTGTTTGCCGATCAGGGCTTTGCTGCCGACTATATTGGCGGCTCCGCCGAACTGCGCCTGCCAGAAGTCATACGAGAGCACCACGACCGAACCGGCTCCGGGCGCGGCATCGTCTTCGGGTTCGATGACGCGGCCGAGCGCGGGGCCGACGCCGAGCACGGAAAAGTAGCTGCCGGAAACGATCTCGGCGGCAACTGGCCTGGGATCGCCGCCGGCTGTGAGGTTGACCTGGATCTCAGCGCGGCAGAGGACACCCTCGAACAAGCGGGTCTGCTTCTGGAGTTCGCGGCAGATGGGGTAAGGCATCAGGTTAGAACTGCCTATGCCGCCGGTGATGAGGTCGTCGCCATCCCAATCGACCAGAACCAGGCGTTCGGGCTCGTGGACGGGGAGCGCGTGCAGGATGACCTGGTCGACCAACGAGTAAATGGCGGTGGTGGCGCCGATGCCGAGGGCTAGCGAGAGTAGCGTCGCCGCGGTGAAGCCAGGGCTGCGGAGGAACGATCGGGCGGAGAAGCGGAGATCGTAAATGAAGTCGCGGAGCCAGCGCGTGAGCCAGACATCGCGGACTTCCTCGCGCACCCGCACGAGGCCGAGCTCGGCGGCAACGCGGCGTCGCGCCTCTGGCTCGGGAATGCCGGATGCGGAGAGGTCGGCGACGCGGCGATCCAAGTGATATTGGAGCTCGCGATCGAGGCCGCGCTCCAGGAAGCTGCGGCGGAACCAGTTGAAGAGCGGAATCATCGGCTGCCCTCCTCGAAGATCAGGTTGACGGCGCCGGAGAGGCGCGCCCAGCTATCCTTCTCGACGGCAAGTTGATGCCGTCCGGCGCGCGTAAGGGAGTAGAATTTGGCCTCACGGCCGGTCTCCGACTCTTTCCACTCGGCTCGCAGCCAGCCTTTCTGCTCCAGGCGGTGAAGGGCCGGATAGAGCGAGCCCTGGTTCACCTGGACCACCGAGCGCGAGATCTGCTCCAGCCGTTGCGCTATGCCGTAGCCATGGGCGGATTCAAGCGATAGGATTTGGAGAATCAACATGTCGAGCGTGCCTTGCGGGATAGGAAAACGTGGAGGGGGCATCGATACCTCAACCTTCTACCATTCACGATACAACTGGAATAGGTCGAAGGTCAAGGTATCGGCACGCCGAGCCTCGGCTGGAAAGACTTTTGAGGCGGATTCGCCAACGTCGAGATCGGCAAGTCGCAAGACTATTTGGGAACGTGACGGCGGCCTTCAACTGGATGAGACGGATCACGCCTCCTCTGTGCGACCGGAGGCGAATTATCATGAGGTATTCACTGGTCACTGGATCTGGGCTCAGAACGCGGATCGCGTGCGGGAGGTACCGCGCTGGGCGCGCCGACACGGTAGACCGGGAGGAGGCACGCGATGAACATCGTATTGTGGGTCCTGCAGGTGCTCGCCGCGCTCCTATACGGAGCATCGGGAGTCATGAAGGTCTTTATGTTCGACAAGATAAGCGAGCAGGCCCCGTCCTTTGGTGCGTTGCCGCGGGGAGCCTGGATGGCCCTCGGCATCCTCGAACTCGTCTGCATGGGCGGGTTAATCGTCCCCGCCGCCTTCCACTGGCAACCGGCGCTCACGGTGGTAGCCGCCATGGTCCTGTCGATCGAGAGCCTTGTGTTCGTCTGGGTGCACGCCAAGTACCGCGAGATCCCACCAATCATCTTAAGCGGCGTGCTGGGTCTCCTCATGGCGTTCATCGCGTACGGCCGGATGGTCCTGCAGCCGATCTTCTCAACGGCGGGGCCGGCTCACTAAGGGTTCTTTTCGCGACAGCTCCAACAGGCCACGATGCTCATGCCTTTCTCGCGGCTAAGACCGCATGAGCTCCGTACAAGCTCCCCAAGACGCCGAGGGTCAGCAACAGCGCATACAGAACTGCATCTCGCCAGACCTCTAGATGTGAGGTTGCGTGGGCGCTCAACTGCGCATGGATCAGCAACACACCAAGTGGGAGATTGAACAGCATTCCCGTTCCCGCTCCCGGCGAATAAGAATGCTTGGCCAGGCTTATTATGAAGTGCGGCAACACTGCGTTGACGGCCATGACGAGGGCAAATCCTGAGAGGACGCTTTGAAAATGGAGGCTCTCGGGCGAAATGCAAACGCCAACAATCGGAACCCAAATCACAACGCTGACCAACGAGGTCAAGACCCAATAGATCTTCGGGTTTGGCTCGAACCACAGTGTCACATGCGAACGGGCCCAGCTCACCAGGAACATGGCTTCTTCGAGATTGTGCAGCGTGACGCCAATTCCGAACAGGATGGCGATCAGCTTATATGAAGGATTCATCGTGCTCCTTTCAGCGAAGCTAACCGCAGAATCCCTGATGCGTTGATTGTACTTCGTCCCGCATGTGTCTCACGAAGCATAGGTTTCAGGACGAAATCGGGTCGGAATTCTTGTACCGATCATCGACGAGACGACCAATGACCGATGGGAGCCTAAAGGAAGCCGGCTACAATTGTCGAAACCGTTGGGTTGATATTGGACGATACAATGACCGCCTCTCTGAGCGATTTTTACGACAAGTTCGCCGGCGATTACCACCTCATCTTCGAAAACTGGGAGGCGTCGATGACCCGGCAAGCAGCCGCGATCGCATCCATCCTGCACCGCGAGTGCCCGGCGGCTGATACCACCGTTCTCGATTGCGCGTGCGGCATCGGTACTCAAACACTCGGGCTGGCAAGACTGGGTTTCTCTATCACCGGATCAGACGTAAGCACGGGTGCGGTAGAGCGCGCTCGTTCAGAGGCCGCGCTACGAAGCCTTGACGTCCCATTCTTCGTCGCCGACATGCGAAACCTGGACGAGTTGCCGGCGGGCGAATTTCACGCCGTGATCTGCATGGACAACGCGCTGCCACACCTTCTCTCCGACCCGGACATTGCACAAGCGGCAGACCAGGTACGGGGAAAATTGCGCAGCGGAGGGATCTTCATCGCGAGCATTCGGGATTATGACGAGATCCTCGCGCAGCGTCCCGTTGTGCAAGGTCCAGTTTTTTACTCAGACGCAGGAAAGCGCCGGATCGTGTTTCAACTGTGGGACTGGCAGGACGAGCGCCTGCACATTTTTCACATGTACATCACACGGGAAACTTCCACCGGCTGGGCGAACTTTCATGGAGCGTCGGTCTATCGGGCGGTCTTGCGCGATGAGATAACCAGCATTTTGAAATCGCGCGGATTCACGAACATCCGCTGGCGATTCCCACGTGAGACTGGATTCTATCAATCAATCGTAATCGCGACTGCCGCGGCAGCGTAAAGCGGCGAAGAACGACGGCCTGGCTATGAGCGGTTGCCTTGCTACTCGAAAAACACGAAATCGGGAGGCCCCGCGGTCCACATTTCCGCTACCCTGGCCTCCTGCCGCGGGTTGCCTAACCCTGGGCTATTTCGAACCACCACCGTCCGTCGTCGCACTCGGCGTCGTCTTGTGATAATTCGGAAACGGCGGATGCTTCGGCGTCGTGAGCGGATGCTTCTTCAACTCCGCCAGCGCCACTTCCACCGCCCGTTCCAACTGCGGATCGTGACCGGCGCGCACCAAGGCAGGCTCCTGCTCCACCTCGATATCCGGCGGCACGCCGTGATTCTCGATTTCCCAGTCTGCCTTCGCAGGATTCCAGAACGCCAGGTTCGGCGCTGTCACCCCACCGCCGTCCATGAGCTCCGGAAATCCGAAGATTCCGACCAGGCCACCCCAGGTCCGCTTCCCGACCAGCGTTCCGACATGCCGCGCGCGGAACATCCAAGGCAGCGCATCGCCCCCCGACCCGGCGTATTCATTAATGATCATCACCTTGGGTCCGAAAATCGCGTTTTGCGGCGTCGTGAAATCTTCGCCATAGCGCGTCGTCCAACGGCTGAGCTCGCTCCGGTTGAGGTGATCGACGATGTAATCGGCCACCTGGCCGCCCCCGTTGAAGCGCTCATCGATAACAGCTCCCTCCCGATCGATCTGCGCAAAGAAATAGCGGTTGAAATTGGTGAAGCCTCCTCCCGCCGTGTCCGGCAGATAGACGTAAGCCAGCTTCCCATTGCTCAAGCGATCGACCTTGCGCCGATTCTCCTCGATCCACGCCAGGTTGCGCAGCGAGTACTCGCTGTCTACCGGGATGACGGTCACCTCCCGCGATCCCGACCCATCCGCGTTCGGACCCACGCGCAACACTACCTGCTTGCCCGCCGTCTCCTCGAAAAAGCCGTAGACGTTATCGCTGGAACGCAGATCGCGTCCATTCATAGCAAGCAGATACTCGCCCGTCGCCACATTGACGCCCGGCTGGGTCAGCGGAGCCTTTAACTGCGGGTTCCAGTTCTCGCCGCTGTAGATTCGCGCAAAACGGTAGCGGCCGTTCTCGATCTTGTAGTCCGCCCCGAGTAAACCGCCGCGAATGTGCCGTGTTTCGGGAATCGCGCCGCCAGCGACAAACAAATGCCCGACGGTCAGCTCCCCAAGCATCTCCTGGAACAAATAGTTCAAATCTGCCCGGCTCGCGATGTTTTCCAGGTACGGCTCGTACCTCTTCGAGAACGTTTCGAGATTGAGCCCGTGCAGGCCGGGATCGTAAAAGAAATCGCGCTCGATGCGCCACACTTCGCGGTACATCTGCTTCCATTCGGCGATCGGGTCGACGCGCACTTCCATGGCGTCCAGGTTCAGCTTGCCTTCGCCCGGCTTTGGCGGCGCCGACGTTGCTGCAATAAAGATGCTCGGCGAAGGACCATTCCCCTGCGAGTACATCATCTTCTCGCCGTTGCCGGAGATCTCGAACATCCGTATGCCTTCGACCAGCTTCTCGGTCTTGCGGGTTTTCAGGTCGAACTTGTATTCGGTGCTTGTAGGCGGCTGCCCCGGAGTCTCGACCTCTTCGCGAACGAACAGGATGCCGGTCTTTCCTATATCCATGCCGCCGTAGTTGCGCGCGGGTATCGGAAGCGCGACGATGCGTTGATCGATGTTTTCAAGATCGATCTTGACGTTGACCGCCTCATCCTTCTTCGCCGCGGCGTCCGGTTTCTTCTCTTCGACCGCCTTTTCGTCGTCGCTTTCCGGCGCGACCGGCGATGCGTCGGTCTTGTTCAGCACTACGGCATAGACGCTTCGGGTTGTCGTGTGATCTTCGCTCGACATGTCGAGCCAAGCCGTGCTCAAACCCAGATTGGTGCTGGCATTGAAGTACAGGTATTTCCCGTTCTTGTCGAAAAGGGCGTTTTCGGCGTCGCTCATACCATCGGAGATCTGGTGCGATTTGCCCTCTTCGAGCGAATACAGAAACACCGCGCGCAAATGATTCTTGAGCAGCTTCGTGTACGCGATCCACTTGTTATCCGGCGCCCAGTCGGGGTTCATCGAGTGTTCCGGCGTGTCGTAGGTGTCGGCATCGATCCTCACCGGAGTCTTTTTCTCGAGATCGACATACCAAAGCTGCAGCCGGTTATCGGTGTATGCGATCTTCTTGTTGTCAGGCGACCAGCGCGGCTCGTAATAGAAGGCCGCCGGTTTGCCAAGATCGATCTTCTCCACTTCTCCCATGCCGTTCTGCGCGCGGATGTGAAGCACGTACTCGCCGGATTCATCCGAGAAGTAGGCGATGCTTTTACCATCCGGCGACCATGATGGGTCACGCTCAGCAACACCAGGCGTGTTGGTGAGGTTTCGGATGTCGCCCTTTTCTGCCGGCGCGGTGAGAATCTCGCCGCGAGCTTCGAACAGCGCGCGCATGCCGGTCGGAGACAACTTCGCATGTGCAAACCGGCCGTTCACCCGTTCGAACGTCGGCCGCATGGCCGGGATGTCTCCCTCCAAGCGGATGTCGACTTTCCGGGCGCTTCCGGACTTCAGGTCGTACAAGTGCACCTCGCCGAACTGCTCGTAAACAATCGCACCGGGCCCGGCGTCAGCCGCCTTGATGTCCAGCCCGTCGTTCCGAATCGCCTGGGCAACCTTCTTCGACCGCATGTCATAGGAGAACAGCGTCACCGGACCGTTACGGTCGGAAAGGAAGTAGATCTTGTCTCCAATCCACATCGGATTAAAGTCGTTCGAATTGTCGCGGGGAATCTTCTCGACCTTGGCGTCCGCCATGTTCGCGATCCAAATGGGCGTGGTTCGGCCGCCGCGATAACGCTTCCAGGAATCGAAGGCCTTGTTGAGCGGAAGGTACGCCAGGTGGCTGCCGTCCGCCGAATAGGAGCCCGAATCCGCCATCGGCAGGTCGATCGGCGTCGCGAATCCACCCTCCGCCGGAACCGTGTAGAGACGCGTGTAGCGCGAGTAGCTGTCGCGGTTCGTTCGGAACAGAATGTTTTTCCCGTCAGGCGTCCAGCCGGCTACGATGTCCGCGCCGGGGTGATACGTGAGGCGTTTCGGAGTGCCTCCGGTCGCCGGGACGACGAACACGTCAACATTGCCGTCATACTCGCCTGAGAACGCAATCTTTGTTCCATCGGGTGAGAAATAGGGACTCGACTGATTGCCGGTCCCGGCGGTCAAACGTATGGCCTCGCCGCCATCGCGCGGAACGCTCCAGAGATTACCGGCGAACGCAAACACAATGTTGGTCTTATTTACGGTAGGATGCTGGGCGAGCAGTCTGCCGTCGCCCGGATTCGCAGAGGCGACCGCTGAAAACAACACGGCGAGCGCAATGATCTTGGACATTGGGACTCCTTGCGTGACGCTACACCCTTTCCACGTGCGTCGTCAACCCGCGGTTGCCCAGTTATCATATTCCGTATGGCAACCAGCACTTCTTCCAGGCCTCACCCGTCACCGGCGATCATCTTCGAAACACTCAACGCCTATCAGCGCACCGCCGCTCTGAGAGCAGCGATTGAGCTGAACGTCTTCACCACGATCGCCGACGGCAACACCACCGCGGCGGAGATTGCCCACGCCACGCAGACGAGCGAAAGGGGAACGCGCATCCTCTGCGACTACCTCACGGTGATGGGTTTCCTCGGAAAGAACGCCGGACACTACGAACTCTCTCCGGAATCGGCACTCTTTCTGAGCCGACACTCTCCTGCCTACTTGGGCACGACAGCGCAATTCCTCGGCGAAATGGAAGAGAAGATGGGCGCCGGCAAAGATATGGCCCAGGCCGTCCGCCAGGGAGGCACGACGTTGCCCAGCGACGGCACGATGTCTTACGACAACCCCATCTGGGTAACCTTCGCACGATCCATGGCTCCCATGATGTCCATGCCGGCCGAAAAGCTCGCTCTATTGGCGGGCGCTCCGGAGGGCCGAAATAGCAAGGTGCTCGACATTGCGGCCGGTCACGGGCTATACGGCATCGCCGTGGCGCGCCACAACCCCAATGCGCACATCGTCGCAGTCGACTGGGCCAATGTTCTCGATGTCGCGTGGGAGAACGCCCGCCAGGCCGGCGTTGCCGACCGCTATTCGTCCATAGCGGGCAGCGCTTTCGATGTCGATTTCGGCGACGGCTATGACCTCGTGCTGCTCACGAACTTCCTGCATCACTTCAGCGCGGCGCGAAATGAGGAGCTGCTCAAAAAGATTTGCGCCTCGATGAATCCCGGAGGCCGGGTCCTTACGGCCGAGTTCATCCCCAACGAGGACCGCGTAACGCCCCCGGTTGATGCAATGTTCAGCATGATGATGCTTACGGGCACGTCGGAAGGCGACGCCTATACGTTCTCGGAATACGAGACCATGTTCCGCAACGCCGGATTCGCCAGGAGTGAGCTGTACCAGCTCTCTCCGCTGCCCAATCGAGCCGTGGTGTCGTATAAATAAAGTTACCCGGCAAACCTCGAAACCGTCCAATGAAGTAGAGGTACTGGCTCAATGTCCGGTCGGGGTATCAAGCTCTTCAATCTGTTGGGGTTTGAAGTAAGGTTACATCCCAGTTGGTTAATTCTGGCAGTTCTCATCGTCTGGTCGCTTGCCACCGGCTTCTTTCCGCTTGAGCTGCCCGGTTATTCCAGGGCCGCCTACATCTGGATGGGAATTGCTGGCGCTTTCGGTCTGCTTTTCTCCATCGTGATCCACGAGTTTGCTCACTCGGCCGTAGCCTGGCATTACGGCATCCCGATGCGCGGCATCGTGTTGTTCATTTTTGGGGGAGTCGCTGAGATGGCCGATGAGCCGCCTACCGCGAAAACCGAGTTCCTGATGGCGATCGCGGGCCCGCTCACCAGTTTCCTGGTTGCGCTGTGTTCGTTCGGAGTAGCGATAGGCCTCCGGTCCGCCGGCCAGGCTGAAATCGGCGCCATTTTCGGGTATCTCGCCGCCACCAACCTGCTGCTGGGCCTCTTCAATTTGATCCCGGCCTTCCCGCTGGACGGCGGCCGCGTCCTGCGCGCCGCCATCTGGAGCCGTAAGGGCGATATCGTGCCATCCACCCGCATCGCATCGCGAATTGGTTCGGGCTTCGGTGTTTTATTGATGTTGCTGGGCGTCGTCAGCGTACTACGCGGCAATGTCGTCAGCGGCCTGTGGTCCTTCCTCATCGGCATGTTCGTACGTGGGGCGTCGAAGATGTCCTACGAGCAGGTCCTGCGCCGTCGTTCGCTCGAAGTGGCCCGCTTGCGAGCGCTTCTCGAAGATCAGCCTGAGCCGTCCGTGCGATCCTAACAGCAACAGCACATGGCTCGAGTTCTCGTTACGGGCGGCGCCGGATACATCGGTTCTACCACCGCCCACGTTTTGCGCAGACATGGTCACGACGTCCTTGTTCTCGACGATCTGTCCCGAGGTCACCAACATAACGTTGCCGGGCTGCCTTTTTACCGGTTGAACACGGCGGATACGCGGGCAATCGCAAATCTGCTCCGCGGGGAGCACGTCGAGGCGGTAGTTCATCTCGCAGCGTTCATCTCTGTCGGCGAATCGACCCAAAAGCCCGAGCTGTATTTCGCCAACAATACAGCGGGGTCGATTTCGCTATTAAGCGCCATGGTGGAAAGCGGCGTCAACCGGTTTGTCTTCTCGTCGACAGCCGCCGTTTACGGCACCCCGGAGACCGTACCCATTACCGAGGAAGCGCCGTTCGCGTCTGTGAGCCCTTATGGCGATTCCAAGGTCATGGTGGAGAGAATTCTGGGCTGGCTGGATCAGTTTCGCGGGTTCCGCAGCATCGCTCTGCGTTATTTCAATGCCTGCGGAGCGGACCCGGAACTGGGCCTCGGGGAAGAGCACGATCCCGAAACCCACCTGATTCCGCTCCTCTTTCGAGCCATCCTGACCGGTCGTCCCATCATGATCTTTGGTGAGGATTACGACACTCCGGACGGCACCTGCATTCGCGATTACATCCACGTCACCGATCTCGCCGAAGCTCATGTGCTCGCAATCGAGCATCTTCTGGGAGGCGGTGGATCGGATTCCTTTAATGTCGGCACTGGAGAAGGACACTCGGTCAGAGCCGTCATTCGTGCTGTGGAAGAGGTGACCGGCCGGAAAGTCCCCTATGAGATCGGTCCGCGCCGGGACGGTGATGCCGCGGTTCTGGTGGCAAACTCGGAGAAACTGCGCCGCGCGCTCGGCTGGCGGCCGCGATTCGCGGATTTGCGGGATATCGTGGAGACCGCGTGGGCGTTTGAACAGAATCGGGTACGCCAACCGGTGTAGCTGGGTGAAATTCCCCCAAAACTCCAGTCGGCCACTGACATGTCGTTGGTTTTGGGGCATCCCTCGTTGGTCTGCGGATTGCTACGAACGTTTGCATGACCGCGCCGGCTTTCAGGCCTATCCGTCTACCCGGACAAATCAATGTTCGGGCGCTACTCATTGGACCTGACAAAAGCAAGTACTGTGAACTGGATGGCATCTTTGACGAGGTGGGTTGGCAGCTTTCGCACGTGCATTCCTGGAAACAGGCTTCGGCTTTACCTGAGCTCGGTGATTTTACGCACTTCTTCTTCGAACACACCTCTCGGGACTACGATTGGGTGGTAGCACTCGAAGAAATCAACTCTTTACCAAGCGCCGCATCTTTTATTCTCGTCACCCGGCTGGGCGATGACCGGCTTTGGTCGGAAGTACTTATGCGGGGCGGGTACGACGTGCTGATGGAGCCTTTCCATCCCATGGAAGTAACCCGCGTTGTCCACGCGGCACGGCAGCACAGTCTGCGCCAGCGCGAACAGGTCCCGCCGGCAACCGTTGTGCAGTGATGTGCTAAACGCATTCGTCACGAGGGAGGACGTATGCTGAACTGTCAGAACATTCTCTTTCCCGTCGATTTTTCTGATCGCTGCCTCAGCGCCGCTCCGAGAGTGCGCTCGCTGGCGGAGCAATTCCAATCCCGCATCACATTGCTGCATGTGATCTCCTTGCCGCCCGCCTGGGCGGAATCGGGGATTCCTTTTGGCATACCGGATTCGGCCATGTACGCGCCCACCGTCGATATTGCCGCGATGACTGCCGACCGGGAGCAGATGCTTGCGGCTTTAGCCGCGGAGCAGTTTCGAGGCATGGCGGTCACCCTGCGGGTGGATGTCGGCGATGCGCCGCACATCATCGGCGAACACGCGGAGAAAATGAAGCCCGTTCTGATCATGCTGCCAACGCACGGCTACGGCCGGTTTCGGCGTTTTCTGGTGGGATCGGTCACGGCAAAAGTTCTTCACGACGTGACGAGTCCGGTGTGGACCGATGTCCACACCCAGGGCCAACCCGAAGCCAAGGGCCATATTCGCAATATCGTGTGCGCGGTCGATCTCGACGAGCGCAACGTTCGCGTGATTCGTTGGGCGTCCGATCTGGCGGCCGCCACGAGCGCGGAGTTGACTGTAGCGCATGTTGTCAGCGCCCCTGAGAGCTATCACAATGACAACTTCACGCCGTTCCGTCAATTTCTGCTGGACACCGCCGCACAGCAATTACAGAAGTTGATGGATCATGCTGCAGTGCAGGCTAAAACGCTGATGGAGGGCGGCAAAATCGCTCCGACGATACACCGTGTCGCGGACTCATTGCACGCCGACGTGGTGGTGATCGGGCGCGGCTGCCTGCCGAATGCGCTGGGCAGGTTGCGAACTCATGCATACAGCATTATTCGCGAGTCCCCGTGCCCCGTGATCAGCGTTTGATGTAACGTCGGGTTGTAGCTTCTGTGGAAGGGTAAAGCCTCACTTTCGTGGACCGCAGGTCCATGGCGACAGGTTGGAAACCTGCCTTACCCTCCGCCGGCCTTGTCCCATCGTGGAAACTAAAGCAGCCTTTGACCCGGCTGTTACCTTTGGGTAGCAATGACCGGCTCCATCGAGCAAGTCAACATCTCTCCTGGAGGCATACCGAAAAATCCGATCCTGCACGGCTTCGTCACGCCCCTGGGAATCGAGGGCGACCTTCACGCCCACCCTCAGAGTCACGGAGGACCGCTCAAAGCAATTCTGATCGTATGCGCGGAAGCAATTGACGAATTAATTGCCAAAGGCTTTCCTCTGTTCGCCGGCGCCCTCGGCGAAAACCTCACAGTCCGTGGTCTGGATCGTCACCAGATGCGGCTCGGGCAGCGGTATCGGGCCGGGGATTGCCTGCTGGAGTTAACGAGGATCCGCGTGCCGTGTACCACGCTCGATGTCTACGGGCCGTCTCTGAAAGCCGAGATCTTCGACAAAGATATGGACGCCCAATCACCAAAATGGGGACTGAGCGGCTTTTATTCTTCGGTAGTCCAAACCGGCTGGGTTCGCCAGAACGATATAATCACGCTGGTAGACCAAGTCGTCTAATGCCTCCACTTCTGATCCGCGATGCAAAGCGGCAGATCGAATCGCTGCTCGGCCATGCACCCAACCCGGACAGCGCGCTGCTTTACTTCTCTTCGTTCGAAAAACAGCACCCCGCAATCCTGCAGTCTTTGTCCGACTCGGGAACCGGGTTGCAGTACCTCATTACTGTTTTCTCCTTCAGCCATTTTCTATCGGAAGATCTCCTCCAGCATCCCGAGTGGCTTGATCTGCTCGTCGATCTGGACCGGGTCCTGACGCCCGAAGAGTACCGCCGCTACCTGCGAAAATTTCTGAATAAACAACCGGACGGCGCACAGGATGCCCTCGCTCTTGCGATTTTCCGCCGCCGTAATATCCTCCGGATACTCATCCGCGACGTTCTCGGATTCGCCACGTTGTCGGAAATCACCGAAGAGCTCGCGAATCTTGCGGACGCCATCCTGGAGGTGGCCTATCAACGCATCCGGCAAGAATTAGTGAATAAGTACGGCACGCCGCGCTACACCACTGAAGCCGGCAACACCGCCGAATGTGGTATGGCGGTGATTGCTCTCGGAAAACTCGGCGGCAGTGAGTTGAACTACAGCTCCGACATCGACCTGATGTTCGTTTACACCGCGAATGGTGAGACTGACGGCCCAAATCCGATTTCCAACAAGGAGTTTTACAAAAAAGTCGCCAATCAGTACACAGCGCTGCTGTCGACTTATACGGCCGAGGGGTTGTGTTATCGCGTCGATCTCCGCCTGCGTCCCGATGGCAGCTTGGGCGAGGCATGCATCTCGCTCGATGGCTCTAAGAAGTACTACCAGACGCGCGCTCGCGACTGGGAACTGCAGATGCTCATTAAGGCGCGGGCTGCCGCGGGCGACCTCGAAACCGGACGCGCTCTCCTCGATTTTGTCGAGCCGCTGACGTATTCGACGACTCTCGACTTTTCGGCCATTGAAGAAGTCTCAGCCACACGCGAGCGCATTCACGAGAAGTTGAGCCGTCGACGCGGCGCGCAATTGTCCCTGGATGTGAAGTTGGCGCCGGGCGGAATCCGCGACGTGGAGTTCCTGGTGCAGTGTCTGCAGCGGCTCCATGGTGGACGGGTGCCCTGGATTCGCCACAGCTCAACGCTCCTCGCCTTGGCACGTCTGAACGACAAGGACCTGATCTCATCGGGGGAGTACTCACGCCTCGCGTCGGCATACACGTTTCTCCGAAACCTTGAGCATCGGCTTCAAATCGAGGACGACCGCCAGACGCATTCGTTGCCGACCGATTCAAAGTCGCTCGACCTGATAGCGCGCAAAATGCCCGGCGGGCAGATCGGTGGCTGGACTTCCGGCGAAGGTCTGCTCCAGGAGCTGAATGCACACCTGGAATCCGTGCAGGAGATTTACGAGCGCGTCATTCACGCCAACCGCCCGAGCTATTACTCCACGCCACCCACGGCAGCATCGCTGGAGCCGGAGCTTTTCGACCGGCCGCCCGAAGCGCCGTCGAGCAATCTGGTGCGGTTTCTCGATCAGAAAGCGCCGGGACTCGCTGCTGTCCTGGCGCGGGCGGGAATGCGGCAAGGCGCTCGCCCGCTCGAGCATTTCCTGGAAAAGGCTTTAGCGCAGGAACCACTGCTGTCGCTGCTCGACAGCAACTCCGTTGTGGCGCGATACATTCTCGATATTATCGAGCACAGCCCTTATTACACCGAGGAGCTCATTCGCACACCGGAGCTCGCATTCAGTCTGACGGAGATCCAGGCGCCACCCGACATCGCTTCCGCCGCCGAAATTGCCGACGCCATGGAGCTCCGGCGCTGGTTCAGGCGCGAAATGTTTCGCCTGCAGGCCGCCAGCCTCTCGGTGCGTGTGCCGGTCTTCGAAACCCTGGAGCGCACGTCCAGCGTGGCGGACGCGGCGATCGGTGGAGCTTACAATCTTTCGCTGCAGCACGTTCTCGACACGCACCCGCCAGCGAATTCCGCCTATGACCCGGGCAGCAAGTTGATGGTCGTTGCGTTAGGGCGGCTCGGCATGCGGGAATTCGATCTCGCCTCCGATGCGGATCTTCTTTTCGTCATACCCGATGAGGATCAAAACGAGCAGTTATTCTGGACGCGCGTGGCGAATCGGATCGTCGATATCCTTTCCGCCTATACCGGCAGCGGGTCGGTTTTCGCGGTAGATACGCGGTTGCGACCAAACGGCGGAGCCGGCGCGCTGGTGCAGTCGGAATCGGCCTACAAGACCTATTTCGGCCGCAACGCTGAGGCCTGGGAGGGCATTGCGTACCTGAAATCGCGCGCCGTCGCCGGAGACACGGAGCGCGCCACGACTTTCCTCAACGATTTGCAGGAAGTCGATTGGCGGCGCTACGGCCAGAGCGGCCGCTCGAAGAAAGACCTGCGGCAGATGCGCCTGCGTCTCGAAAAAGAGCAGGGCGCATCACATCCCTTGAAGGCCGGCGCCGGTGGTTTCTACGACATCGATTTCGTGCTGCTCTATCTTCGCCTCAAGAGCGCCGGTATCTTCTTTAAAGTTCTGAATACCCCGGCGCGGATCGACATAATCGAGAAAATGGGCCACCTGGAGCGCGCCGACGCCGAATTCCTGCGAGATGCGGGCGTGTTTTATCGCGCCGTCGACCACGCGATGCGCGTCTACTCCGGCCATTCCGAGGGCGACCTGCCGAATGCCGAAGGGCAGCTCTCCGTTCTCACTGACCTCATACATCGCTGGACGCCCGAACACCTCAATCACCTCCCCGTCAAGACCCAGATCGCACAGATGCGCGCGCGCACCCGCGAAATCTTCGACCGGCTTTTCCAGTAGCGCTGTCCTGTAACGAGGTGACAGGGTATACTGGCGTCCATGGTACGCAAGCTCATCGCTCTTACACTTTTTGCCGCAGCGGCGTTTGCGGCCGACCTGACGGGCAAGTGGACTGCCGACGTGAACCTGGATGCAGGCAGCGGCACGGCAACCTTCGAGCTGAAGCAGACGGGGAATCAACTTTCCGGCACCTACTCAGGAACCTTGGGGCAGGCCAAGGTCACCGGAACGGTTACGGGCGACAAAGTGGAGTGGTCGTTCGAGGTTGGGGACGCCGGCAAGGTGAAGTACACCGGCACCCTTAAGAGCGACACCCGTATCGAAGGGAAAGCGGAATACGGCGAAGTCGGAAGTGGAACGTTCGTAGCCGAGAAGAAATAGAAAAAGGCCGGACAACTTGTCAAAGCTGCCCGGCCCGTATTTCCAAACTGCTTTGTCAGCTAGAGGAGTCGGAAGTTGACCTCGATCGTAGCCTGCACAGGCACCGGTTTCCCGTCCTTCATACCGGGACGGAACCGCCACTTCTGAACGGCTTCGAGCGCTTTCTGATCCAGACCCAAGCCCAGCGGACGAATGACCCGCATGTCTTTGGGATTGCCCTTTTCGTCGACGACGATGAAGAGCACCACAGTCCCCTGGAACTTGGCCTTACGGGCTTCTTCGGAATACTCGGGCTCGACTTTGTAGATCACCGCGGGGGCCGAAACGCCGCCGCCAATCTTGTAAGCACCGCCGCCGAAATTACCGCCCGAACCCGGACCATAACCGGCGCCGCTACCCGGACCGATGCCGCCGCCGCGGCCACTACCCATTCCACCGCCGGCGCCAGTTCCGTTCGACGCACCCATGATCTTCGAAAGCGGGTCGCCTAACTGCGCCATGTTCACGTTGGGAACCGGGGCATCCGGCTGGATTACCAGCGTGGGATCCATTGGCAGCTTGGGGTTCTCTACCTTGCTGATCATCGGAGGCACGAATTGCTTCTCCGCCAGCTTGGGCAGCTTGCCTTTGGTCACAGGCGTAGGCGAACGGTCGCCACCGCCACCGCCGCCATGCATCGTGTCCTTCTTCGGTGGACTCGGCTTGTATGGTGAAATGTCGGGCGCGATCAGCGTGATCGTGTCCTTTGCGATCTGCTGGACCTGCTTGTTGGTGCCAATCAGGAACAACAGAGTAATTACCAGTCCATGAATAAGGACCGATGTCGCCCCAGCCTTCTTTTCCTGCCCGCCGTAGAACCCCCAGATGTCTTGAACTTCGACCGGTTTGGAGGTCACTTCGAGCGGAGGCAGCTTCTTGGGGTGAATCGCCTCTTTAATGTTCTGGATAAATGAACGGTACCAGGGCTCTTCGACGTCAGCAGCAAGCAGCCGCTGCAGATGAACGTCGGGATCCTCGGGATGTTGGAGCGCTTCTGGTGTTGAAGACATCGGTTCTCACTCAGTGCTTGGCTGACCCTTGCGCTTGCACACACAAGTGTCTAAGCAGTAGACGCATGCGCCGACGCGGGGTTGCAGCCAATAGTCCAGTTGATTCTATCACTTCCAAGTTACGAAAGCCTGACGATATGAAAAATGGAAGTCCTATTCCAGGTTACACCAGATTTGACTAATCGGCTAGGCCTGATAACAACCTTAGTGCAATTCAGTGGCCTACAGCTTCTCAGTTGCTATATCGGCTGACCGCTGGGGCCCAGTAGAATGAAACAAATATGCTCAATGAAAAGACGCCGGCAGGAACGGTTATGTTCCCTTGGATGTCACCGGGGGACGCTGGGATGCTGCGTTGTTTCGCGCAGTTGATGGTACTACAATCCCAGTTTGCTCCATGGGGCGGGACCCATAATGGTTCGCGAATACCTTTGTGAATTCCGCGCCTAGGAAAAATACCTGGCCCGAGTAGTAGACCCAGACGATGAATACGACAACCGAGGCTGCCGCGCCGTACGCCGACGCAAAGGCAGCTTTTCCAAGGTACAAGCCTATCAATAACTTACCGACATTGAAGAGGAGCGACGTGACCGCTCCGCCGAAGATCACATCCGTCCACTCGATGCGTACTTCCGGCATGACCTTGTAAATCGCTGCGAATAACCCGGTTGTGATGATAAACGACACTAACAGGTTCCCGATGTGCATCACTGTCTCCTCGGCGGGAACAAAAGATTGCGAGAAAGTACCAAGCGCCGCGATCCAGGCACTCACAATTAGCGACACCAACAGAAGAAAGCCGATCGCGAGAACGAGAGCAAATGAGAAGAGACGCTCCCTGATGAACACCTTCACGGTGGCGAATCCGGAAGTCACGCGTGGAGGTACCTCCCAGATGGTGTTCAACGCGTCGCGCAGTTCAATCAAAACTCCCGAGGCGCCGAAGAGGAGCGTGACGAGTCCGATGATCGTGGCGAACCAACCATGCGTTGTGTTTCTCGACGACTCTAAGAGCGCGGCGATGGCTTTTGCACCAGCCGGTCCGACCAAATCGTTGACCTGTTGAACAATCTCGCCTTCTGCCGCCCTCCGGTCGAAGGCCACGCCGGCAATCGTCACCATGACAAGAAGCAGGGGCGTCAATGAAAGCAGCGTATAGAAAGCCAGTGAAGCGCCCAGCCGCGGAGCTTTGTGACGATTCCAAGCGTCCAGACTCTCGGATAACAGGGCCCGAATCTCCGCCCAACGAAAAGTTTTCAGAGGCTTGCGATAGCGCCGGGCGCCGCCTGCGGCGGTACTGACTTCAGTGCCTCCGGGTTCAAGTATGTCCCCCACCCGTTCCATACTCTAACAAGAAGATGCCGGAGAACGTGACACGTTTCCTAATCGGACGGAGGGCGAGGGTACCGGGCCGGGCCGAGCGGGTGTAAGGGCTCTAGCGTTCGAGGAAGAGCTTAAGCCGGGCCAGCGCTTCCTCCAGGATGTTGCGCTCAGCGGCATAGCAGATTCGAACTGAACCTTCGCCGCCATTCCCGAACGCGACTCCCGGCGCGAGACCGACCTGAAAATCGACCAGGAGGCGCTTACAGAAGTCGAACGAATCCGTCAGGCCGGCGATCTTCGGGAAAAGATAAAACGCGCCGTCGGGTTTGGGCACGGTCACGCGCGGCATCTTGCTGAGTGCGGCGAGGCAGAATTCGCGGTTCTGGCGCAGGCGAACCAGCATTTCGGCCATCGGGGTCTCACCCCAGAGCAAGGCGGTTTCGGCAGCCCGCTGGATGAAACTCGTGGCATGGGACACCACGAATTCGTTTAACTGCGTGGCGCGGGTAGCCAGGTCGCGCCGCGCAACCAGCCAACCGAGCCGCCAGCCGGTCATGCAGTAAGCTTTGGAAAACGACTGCACCACGATCACCGCGTCATTTCTGGTCGCCAGTTTCAGGATAGACGGCGCTGCATCGGTCACCTTCGCGCCGATGTAGTTCAGGCGTTCGTACACTTCGTCGGCCATGAGCCACAGCCCATGCCGGCGCGTGAATTCAAGGAGCCGGCGCTGATCGTCAACGGTCGCCACCCAGCCGAGCGGGTTCGAAGGGGAGGTGTAGAGCAGCATCCGTGTCCGCGGCGTCACGGCCCGCTCCAGCGCGTCGAAATCGATCTGATACCGGTCGCCCACGAGCGGATGAGGAATCTCGATGGGTGTGGCATTCGAGAGCATCACGTTGGCGGACCCGTTGGGCCACGCAGGCGTGAGCACGAGTGCCTCGTCGCCCGGATCGAGAGTGCAGCGGATCGCCAGGTTCAAGGCTTGAACGCCGGAAGCGGTAATCACGAACTCGTTCGAAGGGTCGAGTTCGACTTTGTGATGCTCCTGATAGTACCGTTGGAGAGCTTTGCGTAACGATGGCAGTCCGGCGTTTTCCGTGTAGAACGTGAAGCCGTCGGCCATGGCCTTCTGTGCCGCGCGCTTAATATAGTCCGGCGTCGGAATATTGGATTCGCCGAAATAAAGTTTAAGGACACCGTCCATGGACATCGCCAATTCGGCGAGCTCACGAATTCGCGAATAAGGAACGCGGGCCGCCGAAGGGGCAACCGAGGCTGAAAGGGTAGCTGGGCTTTGTGTCATGCAGAATCCGGCCTGCAGTCGAGACCGTTCTTACTATTCTAGGATGGCTCCGTCAGATCAACGGGCAGCCCAACCGAGCGGGCCAGTTCGCAGTTCGAGAGAGGCGTGCTGGGCTCCGGTGACGTCGAGCATTCCGTTTGCGATGCCGCATGCAACATGGAGGCCTGCGGAGTTGCCTTCTAATACAGAATGCTGCGTTTCCCAATCGGCGCCGCGGCGGCCGCGCGAAGTCGAAATGAACCGCTTCTGTCCGTGACCATCGAGACTCTGGCTGTAGATGAGCTTAAAACCCTGATCGTACATGCCGGTTTTCGGCGGCAACTCAATCCGCACCATCGCGGCTGTGCGCCCGTCGGGCATTTTAACGTTCCAGCGTCGAACTTGGGGAAGTTGCGCCGGCTTACCCGCTCCCACTTCGACCGGGCCTTCATCGAGTGGGATGCCGAACTGGCTGCCCTCTCTCCAGATCTCAAAATGATCGGCGTTGATCCAGGAATTCGCCTTGCCCGTAAAGCGATGGGGATCGATAATCTGTGCGATGAGAGTGCGCTGGGCGGTGAGCAGGAGCTTGATTTCGATCGGATCGCGTGCATCGGCTGCGCCCCATGGTACGAAGCCGTGCTTGCCCGATGCATCGAGGGTCATCGCGCAAGTACCAAGCCCGGCTCCCGATTTCTCAAACTGCGCCGCATCCATCGTGACCAGCGGGATGATGTAGTTAGCCAGGTTTTTGGGATCATCGGAGCATAGTACTCCGTCTTTGGAATCGCCCTCGTAGTAGCGTCCGCGCATCTCGGTCCAATCCCAAGCCTCAACACGCCACGAGCCATCGCCATCGACCGCGCAAAAATCGAACGATACGGCGCGCCAGGGAGAAAGCTGGTAAACCTGCCTGTAAATGCCTGCGAAAGAGCCCCCATTACGGACGATGGAGATAAGACCGCGCTTCACCGAAGCCGTGGTTTCCCAACGATAGCTGTCATCGTCGGCGGGGTCAGTTTGACAGACGGTGACGATGCTACGTGGCGCGGCGTCGCCCACGATGAGGCTGTATCTTTCCGCGGGCACGCATTTGCCCTTACGTCGCGACTCTGAGGCTTCGGGGAACTTCTGGCGAACGACCGTCAGGGCTTTCCCGTCGCGATCCGAGCCGGCGGGAATTCGCGTCGTTTGAGCAGACAACGCGAGGGACACAATAAGGATGCTGCCGAAAAATCGCATCTGATGATTCCGTTGTACCGCGGTTATTGGTGTCGCAGCGTTTCAATCGGGTCGACACGCGCTGCCCGGCGCGCGGGCAGGAAGGCCGCAAGCAGCGCAATTCCGAGCATGACCGCGGCGCCGATTGAGAGCGGTGCGATACTCACCATCTGCACATCGGGAACCAGGCTGGCCGCAATGTCGCTGGTCCAAAGCACGGCCGCCGCACCTAGGAACAGGCCGGCGCTTGTTACCGTCAAGGCTTCTTGAATTACCAACCGGATGAGACTGCCCGGTGTGGCGCCCAGCGCCAGTCGGATAGCGAGCTCCGCAGTGCGGCGCGCCACCGCATAGGCCAGCAGCCCGTACAGGCCGAGGACCGCGAGCAGCAGACCGAGCATGCCAAACGAACCTGAGAGGGTAGCCATGAGCCGCTCGGGAACGATCGAGGCGTCAATCTGATCGGAAAGCGTCACGACACGGGCTACTGTCGTGGACCTCAGAACATCCCGAACGACACGCCGCACCGTCTCCGCAAGGGCATTTGGTGCGATGCTCGTACGAAGCACCAGGTTTTGCGCGACGACCCGCCCGTCCTGGAATGCCGGGAGATAGACCGTGCGGCGCGAGGGCTCGCGAATCTCGTAATAGTTCGCGTCGCCGGCTACGCCCACGATTTCGTACGACCTGGGCTCCCCGCCGCCGGTGACGTGGTCGAGCGTGATGTGCTGCCCGAGAGGATCTCCGCCGGCAAAGTAGTAACGCGCCGTCGATTCACTCAGAATCGCGACTCGCGCATTAGCCTGATCTTCGAATTTGAAATCGCGGCCCGCGAGAAGCGGGACTCCGAGAGTCCCGAAGTATTTGGGAGAGACCCAGCTTATCGAAATAAAACGGCGGTCCTCAGGCTTTTCATAGCGACCTTCGATGAGGGCTAAACCTGAGGCTCCGGCTCCGGAGAGCGGAGTCGGTGCGCTCAGGGAAGCAGAGGTCACGCCGGGGCTTGCTTCGAGCCGGGACAGGAGGCCCTGATACGCGCCCGCCGATTCGGGGCGCGAAGGATCGAGGGTTACGAGAAGAACATGATCGCGGCGGAAGCCCAGATTCATGTGTTCGAGGTTCGAGAGGTGGCCGACGAACAAACCCGCCGCTGTCAACAGCACCAGCGAAAGGCCGACCTGCGCAACAACCAGTGCCTTTCCGAATAGGCGCCGCGATCGCGTATCGCCGGCTCGGCCGATCTCCTGCAGCGAACAGGCTGGAGCAGATGTGAAGGCGCTCCATGCGGGGGCGAGGCCGAATACCAAGGCGGTCAACAAAGCAAGGCCCGCGGTGAACCACAGCACGTGTGCGTCGGGTCGCACCGATAGATCAAGATGTTGAGGCATTCCGGGCATTTGACGACCCGAGAGCAGCAACCGTATTAAGGCGCCGGCGCCAAAATTTGCCAGGAAAATGCCGAGCAGGCCGCCCAATCCGGCGAGCAGCAGCGATTCGATCAGGCCTTGAGACAACAGGCGCCGTCGCCCAGCGCCTAACGAGATACGCACTGCCATCTCTTTCTGCCGCGCCGCGCCGCGGGCAAGAAGCAGGCCGGCGATATTGGTGCACGCGATCAGCAGAACCAGGCCTACTACTGCCATCAGCACAAACAACGGCTTAGCCAGGCGATCGCGCAGGAACGAAACGCTGCCCCCGCGGGTTCGACTTCCACTTTCATTTGCCGAATCAGCGGATCTTTGCTGGTCTGGGTGCGTTCTTCGATGGTGAACTGGAACAGCACCGCCATTTCGGCGCGAGTCGCTTCGATGGACGTGCCGGGTTTAAGGCGTCCTACAAGCGCCAGCCTTGCCGCGGGCGATGGCGCAATCGGCACCCAGACGTCGGTTCTCGATCCCGTCATGAAACCATCGAACCCGGCAGGCGTCACGCCGACTATCGTCGCTGGAACGTCGTGCACGGTGACGCGCCGGCCGAGGATCATGGAACTGAGGTTGAACCGCTCCTTCCAAACGGTCCAACTCACCACGGCGGTGCCGCCTGTCCGCACATCATCCGGGCCGAGCAGTCGACCGATCGCCGGTTTCAGCCCGAGAACCGTGAAGAAATTCCCGCTGACCGACTCGGCGGTCATATTCTCAGTCTCAAAGCCTGCAGCGTCGACGCGAACTCGCGACGGCGTGGAAAATGCGATCAGACCCGACAGCGTGTGGTTTTGGTCGCGATAGTGTTCGTAGCTCGTCCAGCTCCAAAATCCATTTCCGCGAGGCTCGCCGGGGTAGTGTTGCAGAAATTCGACGAGTTGACGCGGCTCCTCGACTGGCAGCAAGCGGAGCATCAGAGTGTTAATCAGGCTGAAGACAGCCGTGTTGGCGCCGATACCGAGGGCAAGCGAGAGAATCGTTATGGCTGAGAATCCCGGACTGCGGCGAAGCAGCCGGATTGCGTAGCGGAGGTCGTACCAGAGGTTTTCAGCCAGGTTTCGCGCCGGCATGCGAATGCTTTTTCATTGTAGTTCGGGGGCGAGGATCCTGACTCCACCTGTGACTAAGACAACTCTGCGAACCGTCTGCTGGCGTTTTACTGCAACGATGGCATATACCCTCAGGCATGGTCCCAAAAGCTGAACACGCCGAAAGTGGACGCGAGAATCCACAGCGCGCGGCTTGGCCCCGGCTGCTTCATGGATTGTCTTCCGCTTCCTGTATTAGCATCACACCTATGCGGCCTTCATCGGGTCGACATCTGAACTTCTGGCGTCAACGGCTTGGACGTGTGCCCGATTCCGTGTGGGAAGAGAACGAAGCTGAAACGCTGGTGCTGGCAGACAACGATTTGACTGATCTGTCCGAACAGGTCGGCAGGCTGACGAACTTGCGGATGCTCGATCTCGGACACAACCAGCTCACCCGCGTGCCGGATTCTCTCGGCGCGCTGGCTGCCTTGAGCGATTTCCTTTATCTTCACGACAACCGTTTGGCCGACCTTCCCGCTTCCATCGCGCGGTTGACAAAACTGCGCTACCTGAACATCAGTGAGAACGCCTTCGAGTCGCTCCCTGAGGGCGTCACGGCAATGGCAGGGCTCATTGAACTGCGGGCGTCGGACAACAAGCTGACAAACCTTCCGGAGTCGATCGCAAGATTGCAGCGCTTGCGTGAATTGCACCTCAGAAACAACCAACTCACCACCTTGCCTCAAGCCATCGGCGCCCTGAAGGAGCTTCGGCAAATCGACCTTCGCGGGAACCCGCTTGTGGATCTGCCGGACACCATCAGCCTGCTCCCCCGTCTGGAGAAAATCGACTTGCGATGGGTGAAAACCTTAACTCTACCCAAGTGGATAGACGCTCTCGAAGCCCGCGGCTGCGCGGTGTACTATTAACAACAAGTCGATGAACAACACCTTGCGCTTCCTTACCCGAATGCTGCTAGTCCTGGCAATGATCTACCTGCCACTGCGCGCAGCCGACCCACACATGTCCGACGCAGAGCGCGCCCAGATACTCAAATGGCTCGACGAGTCACAAAAGGAGTTTTTCGCAGCCATCGATAGCGTGTCCGAAGCGCAGTGGAAATGGAAGCCCACGCCCGAGCGCTGGTCCGTGGGCGAAACCGCGGAGCACATTGTGTTGGCCGAAGCCCTGTTGTTCGACAGTGTCCGCAAGGCGATGGCCGCTGCCCCCAACCCGGATTGGGAAGAGCAGACGAAAGGTAAAACCGAATTTATCGTTCGAGTGATGCCATCGCGGCAAGGCAAGGCAGTGGCGCCGGAGCCGATTGTGCCGCGCCAGGGTCTCACTCGCTCACAAATCAAGGAACGTTTCGAAAAGCAACGCAGCGAGATCGTGAAATTTGCCGGCGACACGCAGGCCCCGCTGAAAGAACATACAGTCGTCCATCCATTCCCTGTTTTCGGCACGCTCAATGCCTATCAGTGGCTCATTTACATTCCACTGCACACGATGCGGCACGATAAGCAGATCGCGGAAGTGAAAGCCACAGCCGGTTACCCTTCCGAGTAGGCGGGGCACCGGCTCCCCTTGCTTACCGAGGGAAGTTGCGTTAATCTACTCTCGGTAAGCGATATGAGCAAGCCATCCGACCTCGTACAGGGAACACTCGATCTTCTTCTACTTAAAATCCTGGCCCTTGAACCGCTTCACGGGTGGGCCATCAGCATTCGCTTGAAGCAGGTTTCCGGCGACGTCCTTCAGGTAAGCGACGGCTCCCTCTATCCAGCTCTGCACAAGCTGGAACAACAGGGATGGATCAAAGCCGAATGGCGCACCACTGAAAACAACCGTCGCGCGAAGTTCTACGGACTGACCCGTCTCGGCAAGGCGCAACTCGCAAAGGAAGCGGCGAGCTGGGAACGGCTCTCAGCCGCAATTACAGGCGTTGTAAACCTTAACGAGATCTAACACGATGCGATTCGAAAACTGGCTGTACACACTCCCGCTGCGCCTGCGATCGTTGCTGCGCCGCAAGCGCGTGGAACAGGATCTCGAAGACGAATTCCAATTCCACCTCGAGCAACGGATCGAGGACGGTATCCGGCGTGGATTGTCGTGCGAGGAGGCCCGGGCCGACGCCATCAAGGCCCTGGATAGAATCCAACTGCGAAAGGACGAGTGCCGCGACACGCGCGGGTTTAATTTCATTGAGAATGCTTTGCAGGACCTGCGCTATGCGGTGCGCGTGCTGCGCAAAGATGCCGGATTTACGACCATCGCGATTCTCTCCTTAGCGCTCGGCATCGGGGCGAACACCGCGATCTTCAGCGTCATGGATGTGCTGTTGTTACGAGCGCTTCCCGTGCACCAACCGGCCGGCCTGCGATTATTGAGCCTCACTACGAATTTCGGTCCACGATACTCTTTCAACTACCCGATGTACGAGTTGATTCGCGACCGGAGCGAGGTGTTTTCAGGCTTGTTCGCCTGGTCGACGAGCCATTTCCAGACCCCGATCAACGGCGACATGGTTTTGATCGATGGGACTTACGCGAGTGGCGATTACTTCACTACGTTAGGCGTTCCTCCTCGCGCCGGGCGCGTTTTTGGGCGTGAGGATGATTGGAAGACGGGCGGCAAAAACGGACCTGTAGCTGTTATTAGTGAAGGTTTCTGGTCCCGGCGTTACGGGCGCGCCGGAACGGCGATCGGGCAGGCCATCGTTCTGAATGGCGTCTCCACCACCATCATCGGCGTGATGCCCGCCTCATTTACGGGAACGATAGTAGGAACACCGGTTGACGTCTGGGTGCCGCTCAATATGCAGCGGCAGATGGAGGGGCCGGCGTGCATAACGAATGCGCATTGCTGGTACCTCCTCGCGATGGGGCGGCTGAAGGACGGAATCTCTGAAGAACGGGCGCAGGTGCAACTGCGAACCATCTCGCGCGGAATCATGCTGGATTCCGATCCTCCCCAGAAGGCCGACCGCAGGGCTAACTTCCTGTCCCAGGTTCTGCAGACTGAACCAGGAGCGGCCGGGTTCACAAGGCTCCGTGGCAAACTGAGGAGTCCGTTACGTGTATTGATGGCGCTAGTCGGGTTCGTTTTGCTGATTGCGTGCGCCAACATGGCAAATCTCTTGACGGCGCGCGCGTCGGCGCGGCATAAAGAGGTCGTCGTGCGGCTCGCCATGGGAGCCTCGCGGGGACGCGTGATTCGGCAGTTTGTGACTGAGAGCCTGCTTCTGGCGATCGCCGGCGCGGCCGGAGGGTTCCTGGCGGCAATTTGGGCGACTCGTGGTCTGATCGCGCTCCTTTCTACGACCGACAACCCCGTGGTTCTCGACCTTAAGCCCGATTGGCGCATACTCGGCTTCACCGCGTTGACCGCCATTGTGGCGGGCCTGCTGTTCGGGCTGGCGCCCGCGGTTCGGGCAACGCGAGCGGGCATCGGCTCCGCATTGAAAGAACGAACGCATCAAATCCAGGGCGCTGCGGGAGCGTTCGGTTTCACACGGCTGTTGCTGGGTTCGCAGGTGGCGCTATCGATTGTGTTGCTCGCCGCGGCAGGCCTGTTGGCACAGAGCCTGGTGCGGCTGTTGACGGAGCGTCCAGGATTCGATCCACGCGGTGTATCGGTGATTTCGCTCGATACTACCAGGCTTCCCGAAAAGGGAGCGGCTCTCATCGACCTTTATGGCCGCGTCGTCCATCGGGCCGCTGAGCTGCCTCTTGTGGAATCCGCCAGCCTGCTCTCCACAACGCCGTTGACCAATCGTGGGTGGAACGATTACTTCCTGATTCCCGGTCGTACGGATCTTCCCGAAGAGCAGCGTCTCGCGGACATCAACGCGGTGAGTCCGAGACTGCTTCAAACAATGCGCATACCGTTGTTGGCGGGCCGTGATTTTAACGAGGGCGACACGCCGCGCTCGCCCCTGGTCGCCATTGTCAGCGAGAACGCCGCGCGGTTGTGGTTTCCGAATGGCGCGCTGGGAGCGGAGTTTGGGATGGAGGGCAACAGCCCAAAGCTGCGGATCGTCGGCATTGCCGGGAACATAAAATACATGAACCTGCGTGAAGAAACCCCGTTGACCGTTTACGTGCCGTACACGCAGTCGAACCAGACTGGTTTCATTGCGCTTCGCACGCGGGCTTCCCTGCGCCAGACTTACGCGAATTTCCGCGACCTGCTACGGCAGGTTGCACCGGGAGCTCCCATCCGCACCATCCGGACCATGGAGCAACAAATCGATGAGTCGCTTTCAACAGAGCGGCTGACGGCGTATTTGTCGGTCTACTTCGCGGGCCTGGCTCTTCTGCTCACGGCGGTCGGGCTGTATGGAATCCTGGCGTATTCCGTGGCGCGGCGGATAAGCGAGATCGGGATTCGGATGGCCTTGGGTGCGCAGCGGTCCAACGTGATCTGGCTCGTCGTGCGCGAGGCGATGGGACATACGGCGTTCGGCGCTGCCGTGGGGACAGCGGCTGTTTTTGTGTCGGCCAAACTCATCGCGAGCTTGCTCTATGGCGTCCGCCCGCACGACCCGGTAGCGATGCTTCTCGCGATCGCGGCGCTGGCCGCGGTTTGTGCCGTGGCAGCGTGGGTGCCAGCGCGGCGCGCGAGCCGGTTGGAACCAATGGTTGCGCTAAGGGAAGAGTGACAAAGTAACTCCATGCGGTATTACACACGGTGGCGCAGGCGGTTTCGCTCGTCTTCGCTTCCGTGGGCCGCAGTTACGTGACGACAGGCCTGTTGCGTGTGAACATGCTACTCTGAAGATTGTCCTGTTAGAGGCGCGAAGGCCATGAGTACACGGTTTCGAAATTCCGGGTGGTTCCGGACACCGTCGAAAGGGGCAGAAACAGACTTCGCCGAAATCGCCCGCACAGCCACATGCGGGATGGTTGGGGGGCCAGGTTAAATCCTGCCCACTGTCATTCGGACCGTTTAGGGACGAATGGAGCGCTACGGGAATCATGCCGGTTTCGGCCGCGCGCGTACCCTCCTCCATTTCTATCCCAACTGTGATTTTGTGCGATGGCGCAACTGAGCCTATTTGAGCTGACGCGGGCGCTGGTGGATATCGAGTCCATCTCCGGGAACGAGTTGCGCGTTGGCGAGTATCTAAGCGAGTATCTTTCGGAGCTCGTACAGCGTCACGATGGGCGTCTCGAGCGCATGGAAGTGGAGCCGAACCGGTTCAACGTGTTGGTGCATTGGGGCAATCCGGCCGTTACGCTTTCCACCCACATCGACACTGTGCCACCTTTTTTTGAGTCGCGCGAGGATGAGGAACACATCTGGGGCCGCGGCGCGTGCGACACCAAAGGCATCATTGCCGCCATGATTGAAGCGTGCCGCGGATTGCTCGCCGACGGCGTCCGCAATTTCGGGATGCTGTTTGTGGTGGGCGAGGAGCGCAACAGCACCGGCGCTTATCACGCTTCGCGGCAGAACCGGGGCTCGAAGTTCCTGATTAACGGAGAGCCGACTGAGAACAAATTGGCGCTCGCTTCTAAAGGGGTGCTCAGGGTGGAACTGGTTGCGAGCGGGCGCATGGCGCACTCCGCCTATCCCGAGTTAGGTGAGTCGGCAATTGAGAAGCTTCTCGACGCAGTCGCGCGCGTTCGCGCGATCCTATTGCCTTCCGACGGCATCCTCGGACCCAGCACACTGAACATCGGCGTGATCTCGGGCGGCCGCGCACCCAACGTTATTCCCGATCACGCAAAAGCCGAGATCATGATTCGCCTGGTGGACGACGGCACGTCCACGCGCGCGGCCTTACGCCAAGCCGCAGGCACCCAAGCCGAATTGAAGGAGGTGCTCGCCATTCCGGCGCTGCATCTCGGTTCCTTACCGGGCCTGGAAACCACGGTGGTCGCATTCACCACCGACATTCCGGCGCTCGGACCCGCCTGGGGCAAGCCCTACCTGCTCGGCCCCGGCACTATTCACGTCGCGCACACCGCAGAGGAGCGGGTGCCGAAAAAGCAGTTGCTCGAGGCAGTACAAATCTACAAAAACATGGTGAGGCAGTTACTACAATGAACGGAAACGGTGACCGAAGAATCGAAGTTGGCGTTTTGGGCGCCACCGGAATGGTGGGCCAGAATTTCGTCAAGTTCCTGCAGAACCACCCGTGGTTCGATCTGACGTGGGTCGGCGCAAGCGACCGCTCCAGCGGAAAGAAGTACCGCGAAGCGACAGCGTGGCGTCTCGACGGCACAATGCCGGAGAAGACCGCCGAACTCACAGTCGAAGATTGCAAGCCCGGAAATGCACCTCGCCTGCTATTCTCGGCGACGGACGCTTCGGTTGCCACAGAAATTGAACAGTCCTTTGCGCAGGCAGGTCACGTAATCGTGTCGAACTCGCGGAACCATCGCATGGATTCCGATGTTCCGCTGTTGATTCCGGAGGTGAACCCGGGCCACTTGAAGGTAATCCCGCTGCAACAGCGGAAGCGAGGTTGGACAGGTCAGATCGTGACGAATCCCAACTGCTCCACTATCGTGCTGGCACTGGCCCTGGCTCCGCTACGGCAGTTTGGGATTACGCGGGTTCTCGCGACAACGATGCAGGCGATCTCCGGCGCGGGATATCCGGGCGTCGCTTCGATGGACATCAATGGAAACGTCGTGCCGTTCATCGGAGGCGAAGAGGAAAAAATGCAGCAGGAGACGCAGAAGATCCTCGGCGACCTGACCCCGGAAGGTTTCCGTCCGCTGTCCGCCAAGGTCAGCGCGCACTGCAATCGTGTTCCCGTCACAAACGGGCACATGGTCGCCACGTCGTTTGAGCTGAGCAGTCGGCCCGGCGAGGCCGACATCATCGCGGCTTTGGAGAACTTCCGCAGCACCCCACAGGAGCGGAATCTTCCGAGCGCGCCTCCGAAGCCGATCATCTACATGAGCGAGAAAGACCGCCCGCAGCCGCGTCGCGATGTCGAACGCGAAAACGGCATGACGGTGTTCATCGGCCGGCTGCGCGAGTGTCCGGTGCTGGGCTATAAATTCATGGCGCTCGGACATAACACCGTGCGCGGCGCGGCCGGCGCCGCGGTGCTCAACGGCGAACTGATGTATTCGGAAGGACTGCTCGACTGATGATCGTAATGAAGTTTGGCGGCACGTCGGTGGAATCGCGTGCCGCCATTGAGCGGGTCCGTCAAATCGTTCAGGCGCGAATTGAACGCCATCCCGTGGTTGTCGTCTCGGCGATGGGAAAGACCACAAACCGGCTGCTCGAAATCGCCAACCTGGCGGTCAGCGGCTGCCGCGACCAGGCGCTATCGAAACTCCTGGAGCTGCGCGATTTCCATCTTCGCGAATCGGGAATGGAGCGCACCATCGACGAGCACTTCCAGGAGTTGTCGGAGCTAATCAAGGGCCTGGCGATTCTCGGCGAACTGACGCCGCGTTCCATCGACGCCATTTCGAGCTTCGGCGAGCGAATCTCGAGCCTGGTGGTGACGAATCAGTTTCAGCATCACGGTATGCGTGCGGTGCACGTCGACTCGCGGAAGGTGATCGTTACCGATAAGCGTCACACGCAGGCCGGTCCGCTATTCGATGAGACGTACGCGCGGCTCGCCGGTGCGATTCCCGCGCTCGCGAAGGATCACGTTGTCGTGATGGGCGGATTCATCGCGTCAACAGAGGAAGGGATCACAACAACTCTCGGCCGCGGCGGCTCCGATTTCACGGCTGCTATCGTCGGCGCGGGAATCGGTGCAGAGGAGATTCAGATCTGGACGGATGTCGACGGCATGCTCACATGCGACCCAACAGTGGCTCCGGGAGGACACCGCGTGAAGGTTCTTTCGTTCACGGAGGCGTCGGAACTGGCCTACTTCGGCGCGAAGGTCCTGCACCCGGCAACCGTACTGCCGGCGATCGACAAAAACATCCCGGTCCTGATTCTCAATTCGCGCAATCCGACGAATCCGGGGACGCGAATCATCGCTGACGTCGTGCATAGCACGAATCCGATCAAGTCGATCGCGTGTAAGAAGAAGATTATTGTTTTGAACATTCGGTCGACACGCATGTTCATGGCGCATGGTTTTCTGCGTCGAATCTTTGAGGTGTTCGACCGGCACGAGGTTCCTGTCGATATGATTGCCACGTCCGAGGTGAGCGTGTCTCTCACAGTGGATTCCGCCGACCGGCTGCCGCCGATCCTGGACGAATTGCGCGAGTTTTCCGAAGTCACAGCGGAGAATGATCAATCGATCATCTGCATCGTCGGCGATAACATCGGTTACACACCGGGCGTGGCTGCACGCCTGTTCCGGTCTCTCGGTAATATAAATGTCCGGATGGTTTCGCAGGGCGCCTCGGCGCTGAATTTCGGGTTCGTGGTTGCGTCGCAGGATTTGACCGACGCGGTAAAGGCGATTCACGGCGAATTCTTCAGCGAGTTGGATCCCGCTGTCTTCGATGGAAACGGACATGCCTAATCTCGCGATCGTAGGCTACGGCAAGATGGGGCGCATGATCGACCAGTTTGCGCCCGAGTATGGATTCACGGTTTCGGCGCGCATTGATGTGGATCGCGATGAGCCGCTTGACGGCGCGGATGTAGCGATCGAGTTTTCGACGCCGTCGGCGGTGCTGGGCAACATCCGGCGATTGACCGAGCTGCGAATTCCGGCGGTCGTGGGAACGACCGGCTGGTTCGATCAAATCGTGGAAGTTAAGAAGCTCGTCGACGAGCACGGCTCCGCCCTGGTTTGGAGTCCCAACTTCTCCGTCGGCGTGCACGTCTTCACCCGCCTCGTTCAAGAAGCTGCGCGATTGCTCAAGGACGAGAAGGAATACGGCGCCTGGGCGTGGGAGATTCATCACATCACGAAGAAAGATGCGCCTTCGGGGACGCTGTTCAAGCTCGTCCAGGCGATGGAGAACATCGGCTACACCAGGCGGATTGATAGCTCTTCGAATCGGGCCGGCGCGCATCCCGGCACGCACGAAATCGGCTTCGATTCCGGCGCCGATACGATCACATTGCGTCACACGGCACGGTCGCGTGAAGGCTTCGCTCGCGGGGCGCTGAAAGCGGCACAATGGATCGTGGGCCGCACGGGTGTTTACGAATTCAGTCAGACCCTCTTTGGGAGTTAAACATGTTCACAGGTTGTGGTACAGCTCTGGTAACGCCGTTCCGGCAGGACCAGACTCTCGACGAACAAACTCTCCGCGCTCTCGTTAAGAGGCAGGTGGAGCAGGGTATCGATTTCCTCGTGCCGTGCGGCACGACGGGCGAAAGCCCCACGTTGACGCGCCGCGAGCATCTTCGAGTGGTGGAGATTACGCTCGAGGAAGCGAACGGGAAAGTACCGGTGGTGGCCGGTGCGGGCGGCTACAACACCGCCGAGGTAATCGAACTGGCGCTCGAGCTGAAAGGTATGGGCGTCGATGGCATTCTTTCGGTCACGCCCTATTACAACAAGCCGACGCAGGAGGGTTTGTATCAGCATTACAAGGCGATCGCTTCCGCGGTACAGTCGCCGATCATCGTCTACAACGTCCCGCCGCGCACGAACGTTAATGTTGAGCCCGCGACTCTGAAGCGGCTTTCTGAAATTGAGAATATTGTCGCCGTGAAAGAGGCGTCGGGAAGCATCGGCCAGATGGCGCAGATCGTCCACCAGGTGCCGGAGCGGTTCGCCGTTCTTTCGGGCGACGATTCGGTCACCATTCCGCTGATTGCGCTGGGTGGCCGCGGGATCATTTCCGTCGTGTCGAACGAAATTCCGGGAGAGATGACGCAGCTTACGCGTGCGGCGCTCGACGGCGATTTTGTTCGTGCCCGCGCCATGCAGAAGAAGTACCTGCCGCTGATGGAGATGAATTTCTACGAATCAAGCCCGGGACCAGTGAAGGCTGCGATGGCCATGATGGGTCTGCTGGAGCCGGTCTGGCGGCTACCCATGGTGCCGCCGAGTGCGGCGAATCATGCGCGCATCGAACAGGTGCTGGAGTCGCTTGGGTTGCTGGCCGGCCACACGGTTCATGCAAACTGAGATTGAAGCGCTTTTCGACGCCAAGCCGCAGACTTATAGCGAAGAAGATTTCCGACTATTCCAGGACTTTAAGGACGCGCTGAACGCGGGCGCGATTCGGGCCGCTGAGCCTGACCCGTCCACGCGCACCGGCTGGCACGTCAATACCTGGGTGAAGAAGGGAATCCTTCTGGGGTTCCGCATGGGCGCAGTTGTCGACATGTCGATTCACCCGGTGCGGCAGCCGTGGATCGACAAGGCCACCTATCCCGTGAAGCGCTTCACACCGGCCGACGGTGTGCGCATTGTGCCGGGCGGCTCGACCATCCGCGACGGCTGCTTTATCGGCAAGGGTGTGACCTGTATGCCGCCTATGTACATTAACGCGGGTACATGGGTAGGCGACGGCACCATGATCGATTCGCATGCTCTGGTCGGCAGTTGTGCGCAGGTAGGCACGAATTGCCATGTCTCCGCAGCGTCGCAGATTGGAGGAGTGCTGGAGCCGGTTGGCGCGCTGCCCGTCATCATCGAAGACGACGTGCTCGTGGGCGGGAATTGTGGCGTCTACGAAGGGACGGTGGTGAAGCGACGGGCGGTGTTGGGAACCGGAACGATTTTGAATCGGTCGACGCCGGTTTACGACCTGGTCCGCGGCGCCGTCTACAATGCGATGGACGACGAGCCTCTCATTATTCCCGAAGATGCCGTCGTGGTGGCTGGATCGCGTGCGGTAACACAAGGTCCGGGCAAGGACTGGGGAATCTCAATCTATACGCCGGTGATTGTGAAGTATCGGGATTCAAAAACGGATACCCGGATTCAACTAGAGAACCTGTTGCGATAGCGGGGTACACTGCAATCGATGCTGTACATGGTGATTGAACGATTCAAGAACGGCGGGCCACAGCCCGTGGCGGATAGGTTCAAGCAAAGTGGACGCATGCTGCCGGACGGCCTCAGTTACGTGATGAGCTGGGTGGAGACGTCGGGTGCCCGTTGTTTCCAATTGATGGAAACTTCCGAGCCCGGAACGCTTCAGACCTGGATGCGGCGTTGGGACGACCTGGTGGAATTTGAAGTCGTGCCGGTTCTTGCGTCCACGGAGTTTTGGGCTCAACCCCAATTTCAGTAGGAGGATGCCATTCCGCTCACCCGGTTTTCTTCAAGGTGGGGCTGTGTACATCCACTCTCGTGGACGGCAGTGCATCACTCAGTTTATTCCACCACTTCGCGCGTTTCGAGATGCTGTTCGACCTCGCGGCGAGTCAGCCACGCCGTCCTGAGCTCCTTCTTCACGAGAAACGACATCTGGTCGGTGCGATGCGGCGAACCGGGTTGCGACGAATTGCCGTAGCCGATCAACACACGAGCCTGCACCGGGTTCGAAAACTCCACGGCCGCTACAAACGAATCGCCTGCGGCGGCGACCGGATGTTCTCCACGCACCGGCCAAAAGTTGATGACACGGAAGACGCCCAACTGCCCGGATTCGCCATTGCCCGGCAGATTCACGCCCGCTATCTTGAAGCGATTGACGTCGCCCCAGCGAATGTCGATCACCTGCTCCCGTTTTTCAACCTCGGCCGTGGCCTCAGCGAGAATGGACACGGCACGCCCCGGGTTCGCCAGTCCCTTCGGCGTATTCAAAGGATCGGCGGCGCTCCATGGCACCGCAAAGGGTGAAGGGGTTCCTGGAGCGAGCCAACGCTGTACAAATTCGTCAAACAGCACGGCGCCGCGGCTGTCCGCGTCGAACGAACGGTCCCATTTGTCGAGAAAATCCGCGCCTTGCCGGGCGCGAGAGTTGTCCGACTTCCTCGCCGCGGCGATCAGGTCGTCGAGCATTCGATCAGCCAATTCCGAATGGGTGGAGTGCTTCGCCTGCACCAGTTTGTCCAGCGTGAAAGCCGTCTCCTGGCGAATCATGCGAGTGGAACGCTGCGGCCGGAATTCCATGCGCTGAGGCGACATGTACGCAGGGAACTTCGCGGCGTCGAGGGCGGCCGGATACGTCGAAGTCCAGGGCGGATCATTTGTGTTTTGCAGCCAGCCGGTTGGTGGGTCGAGAACGCGCGGCAGATCGGAGTACGGATGAACCTTCGTCCAGAGCGTCTGTGATGTATCGCCGGGAACCACGCCTGTCCAATAGTTCCAGTCGCCTTTCGGCCGGACCGGAACCGTGCCATTGAATACATAAAGGATGTGGCCGTCGCGGTCGGCGTAGACGACATTGAACATGGGAATCTGGAGGCGTCGCAACGCGGCCTCAAACTCCTTCACATTGCGGGCGCGGTCCATATCCCACCATTCCTCGGCCGCTCCCGGCGCATCGAGACCCGCGACGCGCAGGGCGTACATTTTGCCGCCGCGCTCCTGGACCACGGGACCCTGAATTGACCGCCGGATCGTCAAGTCGACGGTCTGCATGCCGGCATCCTTCTTCACCTTGATGGCGTGATGCGTGACCTCAAACGGCCGCACGGCTCCATCGTAACGATACCCGTCCCCGGAAGGCGTCAATTCGTACACGTCGGCGGCATCGATCGTATTGACCGTGTGGCTCCAGCCGAGGTGGTCGTTGAAACCGATCGAGATCACCGGGGACCCGACTAGAGTCGTGCCATAAATGTTGACCGTGGGGGTGTTCAGATGCGCTTCGTAGAAAGTGTAGAGATCTCCCCACGGAAGATGTGGATTCGCCAACAGCATTGCATGATGCCCGGCGGTTCGTTTCGGCGAGATGGCCCAGGCGTTCGAACCGCCGGTCGGCATTTGTCCTACGCTCTGCCGCACCTCGGCTTGCACGTCTCGCTGCGATGTGACGAACTCGAACAGTATGACGCGCTCTCCGTTGGCGAGCACGTCCGTCGCTGAGACGGGAAGCACCGCCCGCACCTCTTCTGCGAGCTTGTCAACATGGGTCTTTGCATACTCGTTCATGCCGGCCGCGAATGCGTCCAGATTCCGGCGAAAGATTGGGTTCTGGGCTTTGTACCATTCAGCGGCCCGCTCGGGGATTCCATTCGTCCACACCCAGCGGTCGGAATCCAGATACTCATTGCCCCAATACTCGGCGGCGCGGCCGCGCGCCTTCCCATACAGGCGGAGGATCAGGTCGCCATGGCTCGCCATTTGCGCGTATCCGAACGCGCGGAAAGCGCTCTCGTTGTCTTTGGCAAAGATGTGGGGGACCCCATAGGAATCCCAGAGGATCTCGGCACGGTTTTTCTGCTCCGTGCGAGCGAATCCCGGCATGGACGACGCGAGGACCGCAAGTACTAAAACAAAACGAGTCCACATGTCCGAAGTCTATAACAGCTAAATGCGGAGCGTAGGGAATATGACTGCTTCGTGAGTCTTAGGATAGAGATCGCAGCCTCATTCGATGTGCGACATTCTAAACAGAGGAGAAGAGCATGAAACAGTTCCTGACCTACATGGCGGTGATGTGTATTTGCGCGGCCGCCGCCACGGCGCAGACAACCGTGCGCAGGGCCGTGAGCGCTTCTGGTACTGCCAGTGTATCCGTGACGCCCGACCAGGCGGAAATCGACCTGGGTGTAGTAACGACGGCAACCAGTGCAAGCGATGCCGCAAGCCAGAACGCTAACCAGACCGCCGCAATGATCGCCCAGGTTCAAATGGTATTGGGCACTTCGGGAACCATTAAGACAATTAGCTATTCGCTGACTCCGAACTACAGTTACCCGAACAATCAATCTCCCGTATTGACCGGCTTTACGGCCACCAACGTCATCGCGGTGACAACGAACAACCTCGCTCTCGTCGGAAAACTAATTGACGCTGGAGTAAACGGCGGCTCCAACAGAGTGCAGAGCCTCCAGTTCACTCTCCAGGACGATACATCGGCGCGCACTCAGGCACTGCAGGCAGCAGCGAAGAAAGCGCAGTCGGATGCGTCGGCGATTGCTGCCGGGCTTGGGCTTCACACCGGCGGTGTGATCGCGGCCAACGAGGGGAGCACTGTGACGCCCATCGTCGTGTCTCCAGTGCCACCTCCGGCCGCCACGACGACACCAATTGTAGTAGGAAATCTGACAGTCTCGGCAACGGTTTCGATTCAGGTCGAACTGACGAACTGAAGAGTGGTTTCGAAGTTGGAAGGGTGGAGCAAGCCACCTTTGTTTTCATCCACTTTCGCGGACCTGCGAGCCATGGCGGCAAGTTGCGAACGCCGCCGCTGGGCATTAACTGCGGCGGCCGTTCAGGACCCGCAACAAAATATTAAGGGTGGCGACGAAGACATTGAAAATACCCGCAAACAACATCAGCGCGCCCGGAATCGGGCTGTCGGCGTCGGGCGAATTCAAGACGCTGCTCGTCGAGAAGACCAGCACGCATACGCCAAAAATACCGATTCCGGCGCTGATGAGGATGCCCAGGAAACCGATATTGAGAAAGCTATTCAGAATCACCGCGCCGATGATCGCGAAGAACAGCCCCGTCATCAGCCCGCGAGGCGCCGAGAACGTCCGGCCCGTCGTCATTACATAACCCGTGACGCCGAGAAAGACGAAGCCGGTGATCCCCAGCGCCGCCATGATTAACACAGGCGCCACGAGACTCGCCACGTACAACAGCGGCGAAATTGCGATACCGGACAGGAAGCCGTCGAACACTAACGCGGTGACTCCCAGCGCCGGATTATGACGCACCGCGATAGCAATGCGAGGGACGATGTTCAACAGCAGGATGGCGACTATCCAGCCGATCCAATTCGAAAAAAACCGCACCAATGTCTCGGAAGTTGCGCCAATGTACCCGCCCGCGAGCGCGCAAACAACGCTTACGCCGAGCAGTAAGTAGGTTTGCTTAATCACCGCCGCTCGCTCGCCGGTGAGCGTGGTAGTGCCGGTAAGCTTGTCCCAGCCTGACATTTGGGGTCTGTACGGATTCATGCCGCTCCTGTTACTTTCTATATCCAGAATATCCCGGTTGCCTGGAACGCCTTTCCAGGAGGTAGCCGTTTACGTGCCCCATTGATGCAAATAATCCGACGAAGGACGGATCGTTGGGACGAGGCGGAAGCAGATCGCGATGAAAATCGGAGTGGCGGAAAAGGTCCGTTTGCGAGATTACCGCGGCCCCGAGCGATCGGTACTCATAGGTCCCCGCCGCCCATGCAACCCCCTCCTTCATCCACAGTGCGAACCCCACGACGCCACACTAGCACGCTCCCTGAACAACGACGAAGCGCGCACCAGCCGGCCTTCTTCGGCCCTCAACCGAAGTCGGCTCGATTCTGGCGCCTTCCGCAGAGCCCTAATTCCGCAGCTTCCGCGTCACAAAGAACGCGGCGGTGCCGGCGAGCGCCGCGACTCCGATTCCGGCGGCGATTTTCGGCAACGGGTCGGACGGCTTCGGCGGCAGGCAGATGATGCCGTGCTCATTCGTAAGCGCAGACTCCCTGACATAGCGCCCGTGCCGGGGAATGGGGAAATCCCGGGCCAGCATCGCAAGCTGGTGCGTCGCGTTCTCGCCTTGCATTGGGATTCCGTGGCCGCAGGCTAGCGTGACCGGTTTCAAAGACGACAAAAGACGCACCGACTCGCGCGCCTTCTGCCAGTCGTAATTGATCGGCGTGGGCGGACGGCAAACCTGCTGTTTCTTTTGCAGAATCGCGGGCAGGGAATCCAGGTTCATAGTGGTGAACGCATCGCCCGCGAGCAGCGTAGCGTCTTCGCGGCGAAAATAGGCGACATGACCCGGCGAATGGCCCGGCGTATGAAACCATTCCCAGCCGGGCAGAACGTCGACACCAGGCCCGAAGCCGCGAAGATGTCCTCCCAAATTGAAGGCATCTCTGGGACTCAGGAAGCGGGTCACGAACGCCATGAATCCGCCCGCGGTCGGATCGAACGGCGGATAGGCCGATTGGCCGGTGATGAACGGCATCTCGAGCTGATGCGCGTAGATCGGCACATCCCAGAATTCCGCCAGCTCGCGCGCGCTGCCGGAATGATCGAAATGGCCGTGGGTGAGAACGATGGCCGCGGGACGCGTTCCCCGGCCATAGTGCGATTCCGCTGCCGCGCGGATCTCGCCGCCTTTATCAGGCACCCCTGTATCGATCAGACGCCACGTCCCGCCGGGCCCGTCGACCAAGTATACGTTTGCGATGCTTACCGCAAGCTGATGAACACCCGGAGCTATTTCGCGAAGACCACCCATGTCTCCAGGATAGTCCGGGTGTTGTGGCACGGTCGAGAACTCCGCGACTGGCGGGGGTCTCCGTTGGCTGCCAAATCCGGGGCTATGTAATCCCTAGTGAGTGAGTGCGTGCTCGCGCACCGGGATATGGCGCACCTCGTGGCCCGTAAAAATCTGGCGCGGCCGGGCGATCTTCTGCTCCGAATCCAGCAGCAATTCCTCCCACTGCGCCAGCCAACCTACCGTTCGCGGAATCGCGAACAACACCGTGAACATCTCGGGCTTGAAACCCATCGCCTGGTAAATGATGCCGGAGTAGAAGTCGACGTTGGGATAGAGCTTCCGCTTGATGAAGTACTCGTCCTCGAGCGCAATCTTCTCCAGCTCGAGGGCGATCTCAAGCTTCGGGTTCGATCCCGTGACCTTGAACACCTGGTCCGCCGTCCACTTGATGATGCGGGCGCGCGGATCGTAGTTCTTGTAGACGCGATGTCCGAATCCCATCAGTTTGAACTGGCCTGCTTTCACCTTGTCGATAAAAGCCGGCACGCGATCCTTTGAACCGATTTCGTCGAGCATCCGTAGCACTTCTTCGTTCGCGCCGCCATGCAGCGGACCCGACAGTGCCGCGGCCGCGGCTGCCAGGGAAACATACGGATCAGCATGTGAGCTGCCTACGCTGCGCATGACATTGGCGCTGCAGTTCTGTTCGTGATCGGCATGCAGGATGAAGAGGATATCCAGTGCCCGCGCGATCGTCGGATTCGCCACGTATTTCGGTTCCACCATCCTCCACAACATGTTCATGAAGTTCTCGGCATAGGAGAGGTCGTTGTCCGGGTAGACGTAGGGGAATCCCAGGCTGTGGCGATAGGCGTACGCAGCGATAGTCGGCATCTTCGCGATCAGGCGGACAATTTGCAGGCGGCGCGCTTCGGGATCGAAAATGTTGCGGGCGTCGTGATAAACGGTGGACAGAGCCGCCACGCTGCTGATCAGCATGGGCATCGGATGCGCGTCGTAGCGGAAACCTTCAAGGAACGATTTGGTGGTCTCATGCAGCATGGTGTGATGCCTGATGAGATCCACCCATTCCACCTGTTGTTGTTCCGTCGGCAACTCACCAAACAAAATGAGGTAAGCAACTTCGAGGAAGGTGCATTTTTCAGCCAACTCCTCGATCGGGTAGCCTCTATACCTGAGGATCCCGGCATCGCCGTCGATAAACGTGATTTTGCTCTGGCACGACGCGGTGTTCATAAATGCCGGGTCGTAACCCATTACTCCGAAGTCCTCCGGGCCGGTTTTGATTTGGCGGAGGTCCATCGTCCGTACGGAGCCGTGAGTCAGTGGCAATTCGTACGATTTTTCGGTTCTGTTGTCGACAATCGTCAGACTATCCTTAGGCATGGGGCCTACTCCTGATGCCGCGAGGGCATATGATGTTCGGGTTTGCGATGAGCACTTCCCCTTCCGATTGATAAGGTCTTGCAATGAGAACGGCTTACGCTACCACTACCCAACCTGGTTCGGGTATATTGAGTGATAAGAACCAATGATGAGGATATTGGCGCTGCTTATCCGTCCGATTGCAGCCAGCCGATGAAGCGGGCGAGAGAACCTTGGTTTTGGATCTACGGCGGAACGGTGGTCGTGCTGTTACTGGCCGGAGTAATCTTTACGTGGCAGGCCATGGACTCGCAACGCGAGCCGGGCGTGCGCAATGTCGCCGGGGCGGTTCCGACCGCGCTGGGAAAGACCTCGCCGGTACGCTACCAGTTGCTGGCGCGTATCGAACCGGCGCCCCCGCCGGAAATGCCCCAGGGCACTGAGAAAGCGTTGGAGGCGTATAACCGCCGCGATTACGTTACCGCAATCGAGCGATTCAACTCGGTCCTCGGCACGCATCCCGACTCAGCGGAGGCGCGGTTTTACCTGGCGATCTGTCATCTCTTAACGAAGGACACCGGCACGGGTACGGCGGAGCTGCAACATGTGATCGCTGTCGGGAACACGCCGTACCTCGACCAAGCTCATTTCTACCTGGCTAAAGTGCTGCTCGGCCGTGGCGACGTCGCCGGTGCGCGACGGGAACTGCGCGACGCGATGGCAGTGCACGGCGATTTCGAAAAACGGGCCGAAGTGCTTCTTTCAGAGTTGCGGTAAGCTTTGGGTTCGGTATGGAAGCTCTGGCGATAGCGTTGGCAGTGGCGGTGCTCGTCTGCTGCATCGTTTTGCCAATCGTCGCGATAGTGCGAACGCGGAGAATTCGGCAGCTTGAACTTCGTCTCAGCGGCGTAGAAGCGGCACTGCTGCGATTCATGGAGCAGCGTGCAGCCATCCCTGAGCCGGCGACAGAGGAACAGCCGATTCCGGCGCCACCGCCGGTCGAGGAAGTCACGGCCCCGGAGCCCCCGCCACTCCCACTGACCCCACCTCCGCCGTTGCCTGCCGCTCAACCGCTCGAGGCGGTGATCGGACAGAAATGGGTTGGTTGGATTGCCGTCGTTCTCATCCTTTTCGCAGTCGCCTTCTTCCTGAAATATGCCTTCGAGAACCGCTGGATCGGCGAACTCGGCCGCGTGACCATGGGGGTCCTTGGCGGCCTGACGCTCGCCTGGGGTGGATTGAATCGTCACCGCAAGGGGTGGCGATATCTGTCTCAGATTCTGACCGGCGGCGGCATCGCGGTGCTCTATCTCTCTGTTTACGGCGCCTTCGGCTACTACCACCTGATCGATCAACGTGCTGCCTTTGTCTTCCTGGCGATCATCGTGGCCGAAGGCTACCTCCTTTCGCTCGCCTATAACGCGCGTTCGATCGCCATCATGGCACTCGCCGGAGGCTTCCTGGTTCCCATCCTGCTAAGCACCGGACGCGACCAATACCGTTTTCTGTTCACTTACATCACCGCGCTCGATCTGGGCGTGCTCGGCGTGGTGCTCGCCCGTCGATGGCGCTGGATCGGATCGCTCGCCTATCTGTTTACCCAAGGAATGTTCTGGGCCTGGTACAGCGAGCACTACCATCCCGAAAAAAGAGTCGCCGTACTGGTGTTCCAAGCCGTCGTTTTCCTGATGTTCGTCGCCACCGACCTTGCGCCTCATGTGCGGCAGGAAGCCGCCGGGTGGGAGGAGTGGGTCCGCGTGGCGGTCAATCCGTTCGTGTTTTACGCCACCTGCTATTCGCTGCTCGATAGCGACCAACACCTATGGATGGGTGCCCTCGCCTTGGTGATGGCCGTCATCTACGCCGCGTTGGCCCGTGCCGAGATCGCGCTGCGTCCCTCCGACCGGCGCATGCTGCTTGTCACCCTTGGCACCGCGCTCACCTTCGTCACCATCGCCATTCCCGTACAACTCGACGCCAACTGGATTACCGGCGCGTGGGCGGTGGAGGCTCTCGTTCTCTTGTGGGCGAGCTTCGAAACGGCATCCTGGCAACTCCGCGTGCTCTCCGCGATCGTGTTCCTGCTGGCCTTGGCGCGCTACTTCGTCATGGACACGCCATGGTCCAACCGCCCCGCGTTCACGCCGCTGTTCAACGATTATTTCCTGATAACGGTGTGGTTGACGGCCTGTCTCGGAGCAGCCGCCTTTGTGTGGCAGCGTAAAGCATCGTTGGGGCGCGCTCCGTTGATCCTGGGGCTCGCTGCGTTTGTGGTGCTTTGGCTGGGATCGAGCGTGGAAGCTTACACCTATTTCGATACTCGTGCTGCCGCGGCCACTGCAGCCGACACCGCAAGGCAACTGCATTGGGCCGCCAGGCTTTCCCTGTCGGTCTTGTGGTCTATCTACGGCGGGCTGCTGACCGCCACCGGATTCCGACTCCGGCTGCGGCCGTTTAGGGCCGCCGGCTTGATCCTCTTCGGCATCACGCTTCTCAAAGTCGTCTTTGTCGACATTTCGGAGCTGCAGCAGTTATATCGCATCATTGCTTTCCTGGCGCTCGGTCTACTTCTTCTCTGGGTCGCCTGGGCCTACCAACGCACTCTTCGACGGGAGCAGGGCAAATGAAACGTCTTCTGTGGATGGCATCGATTGTTCTGGGCAGCCTGCATGCGCAATCCGCGCCTGAATCGTTGAGCAGCTGGCTCTATTTCAAAGACCTTCAATCCGTCCCGCAACGTCAAGGGTTCGCCAGCCTGTTGCTCGACCGCGATGTGCTCGACAAGGCGAGAAACGACGAGGCGGACGTGCGGCTCTATTCCGGCAGCCACGAAGTTCCTTATGCGCTCCGCATCCGCCACGAGGTCGAGCAGAGCGAGGCATTTCCGGCGCGCGAATTCAATCGTGGCACGGCGGGAGGCAGCGCCGAGATTTCACTCGACCTCGGCGAACAGCCGCAACAGCACAATGAGGTCGAGATCGACACCGCGGGCGACAATTTTCGGCGTATGGCGGATGTCGAAGGAAGCCCGGACGGGGTGCAGTGGTCGAAGCTCTCTTCGCAGGCAATTGTGTTTCGCTTCACCGCGAGCGGCAGGACGGTGGAGCAGCAGGCCATACCCTATCCCGTGAGTCGCTACCGCTACCTGCGCATTCGTGTGAGCCGCGATTCGCAAACGGATAAGGACGTGCCGGAAATCAAGTCCGTTCGGATTCGCCGTGTCGTGGAAGCGATCGGGGAGGATATACCATTTCAGGGCACGCTCGAGGTTCGTGATGCGGATCGTGTGAACGGCCGCCCGGCGTCGATCTGGCGCATCGATTTCGGCGGGCGCATCCCGATTCACAGGATCGAAATCAACACGTACGAGACGGCGTTTTCGCGGCCTTTCCAGTTGGATGTCATTGATGATCCTTCAACGCCGGTCTTCCTGGCCTCCGGCGAACTGAACCGCCGGGCGGACGAAACTGTCACGCCGCTCAAAATTGAATTTCAGGAGCATTGGGCGCGTCGGGTGAAGCTTACCATCACAGACGACCGAAACACGCCGCTTTCGATCAACGTAGTGAACGCTCAATCGGCCGCCCGCGAGCTCATCTTTGAGGCGCAGGCCGCTCCCGAACCCATGCGCATCTATTATGGGAATCCGAAAGCGCTGGCCCCGCACTATGACATCGCCGCCCGATTGCCCGCCGAAATTCGCCCCGCACCCTCGCGCGCGGGTTTGGGACCGCAGCACGACAATCCGATCTACGTACCGGAGCCCAAGCCATTTTCAGAGCGTGCGCCGTGGCTGGTGTATGTGGTGCTGGCCGCGGCAAGCGTGGCCCTGGCGGCAATTCTGGTTAACCTGATGCGGCACCACCGCCTCTTGCGCGTTCCCGAAGCCGATTAGGGATTGGAGGATGTGGAAAGGTGGAGCGGGCTTTAGCCTCGGAAATGGGACCGACGCAGCGGATGTAAGGCAAGTCTGCGGCGGGTTTGAAACCCGCCTTCACCACCTCGAAACACCTCGACAAGCACCGGTAATACAAACCGCTGCGCAGGATGCAATCCTTGTTTTGCCTGCGCGTTCCTGGTAAGTTCCAAAGGCCGGCTAAAGCCCGCTCCACCCTTCCACATCCTCCCGGGCCGCGACGCATCACAGGTAGTGCTGTGGACGCTATCAGAATCAGCGGCACACCAAGCAGAGCCATTCCTCCCGCCGCAGCGGCTCACAACCCTCAAAACCCGCAGGCCGATCCGACTCCGGGAATCCCGACAAAATCAAAACCCCGCCGTCTCGCCGCACACGTAACAATTCACGCCTCAATTCCTCAACAACCGCCGAACTGATGTTCGCCACCACCACGTCCGCCGTCTCTGATCGAATCGCGTCCGCCGAACCGCAGAAAAACGGCGCCCTCACCCTCTCACGTGCCACCTGAAGCGCCTCGAAATCCACGTCACATGCAATGACACGTCCCGCTCCCAACAGCTTCGCCGCCTCGGACAGAATGCCCGACCCGGTCCCCACATCAAGCACCCTCGAACCAGGCCACACATACCGCTCCAACGCTTCCAGACAAAGCTGCGTGCACGGATGCCGTCCGGTTCCGCACGCCATCCCCGGCTGAATCACGAGCCGCAAGCGCCCCGCCGGCGTAGGGTCCTCTCGCCATGGCGCGACCAGAAAAAAACGCTCGCCAACCTCGATGGGCGGCCATGCATCGATGGTCGCCTGCTCCCAGTCGGTCGGCGCCTCGGCGCGCCACTCGGGAGAAAAAGCGCCGAAACGTTCGAGCAGCGGCTCGACAACCCGTTCGTCCTCGAAAAAAGCCCGCAACCCGCCAGGCTCATCCGTGATGCCGGCCGTCCCCGCCTCCCATAGTTCCGCGCTCAGGCGATCTTCCTCATCCGGCGCGCACCGCAGAAGAATTGAGATCACTACTGAATCGGCAAATGCGACGTCTTGGAATTCACGCCGCCAATCGAAATCGTCACCGGCTGCACGCCGGTCGGCGCATCGCCCGGCACGGTCACATTGATCTGGTAAAGACCCGACAAGCCAGGTGTAAGGCCGGTGAACCCAACCTCCGCTTGAACACCGCCGATCATCACCGCGGGTTTCGAGGTCGTCTCCGCCAATGGCAGCGGCTGAGACGGAGCAGGAACGCCCGACGCGGGTTGATTGCTCACAGGACCCAGCCCATTGACGTATAACTGTATCACCTGCCCGCGCTTCGCCGGGTTGTTGCTGCCGATGACCGAAAATGTCAGGTCGCGCGCGTCGGCGAACGCGACGCTGCTGCCAGGTTCCGTAAACTCGAAAAATGACGGCGAGTAGCTCGCAAGCGGCACCGTGATCACCGAACTCACCGATTCGCCAACCCGCACCTTCATCAGCGCCGACGACTGGCCTTGCAGCTCCCACGGGACCTGCAGATTAATCTGGGTCGCACTGACGTAATAGATGTAACCGGGCACGCTTAAGCCCGCCGACGGAACGTCGAAGCTTACCGAGACTTCGTCGAGCGCAGGCGGTAGCGCCGCGACCGCTGCCTGGTCCGTAACGTCGCTCAGCGCCGTTCCGAAAATAGCCATGTACGATCCTGGCGCGATCGTGCTTTCAAAGCTCGCCGCGTTTAATGCGCCGCCGGCAGCAATGGCCGGCGTAAAACGGGCATACGCGCTGAAGGTAACCGAAAATCCTCCCGCCGAACCCGTAAAAAGCTGCGTACCCTGCTGTTGGCTCAGAATGGCGCTGGCCCCCGCAAGGCCATTGCTATCGGTTTGGGTATCAGCGTCGATAATCTGGGCTCCCGAGTTGCCCGCGGAAAAATGAACCGTCTGACCCGCCACCGGAACCCCATAGCGGTCGATGAGCTTGAATCCGAGCCCGCCCTGGTCGGCCGGAATCGGCTGTCCCACCGTACCCTCGAGCGGAAATCCTCCGGTGAGATCGATCATATCGGCCGGGACGCCATCGCCCATTAAATACAAGTACGGAATATGAATCGAGGCGCCTCCGCCCGTGATGTTCACCACGCCATCGTATTCGCCGGCTGCCGGCAATTGGCCTGAGAGCGACAGGTTGATCGTTGCGGATTGGCCCGGTCCAAGCGAAAGCGCCGACTGGTCCGCGCTCACGTGGGCGCCCGATTCCGCCGTGCGTGGCGCAACCGCCACCGACAAACTCGCGCTGCCACCAGCGAGATTCGTGATCTTCACTGCCTGCGATAGCGGAAGAGAAGCATTGTTGAGAATTCCGAAAGATACCGTCGCCGGCTCCGCCGTGACGCTCGCATTTACCGCGGAGCCGGCGTCCAGTTTTCCGCCGCCGGCGTCCAGAACGGTGACCGTTCCGTTGAGAACGTGCGACGCATTATTGACAATCGCTGACTTCACCTGAGTCGGCGTCCATCCCGGATTCTTCTGCTTCACCATCGCCGCCGCACCTGCCGTCAGAGGCGTCGAAAAACTGGTACCGTCCGCCACTGTATACCCGTCGGCGCTGTACAACCCACCTTGCGCATCGAAGCTCTGCGCGGCCATGTACAGGTCCGTGCCGACCGCCACGACATCGGGCTTGATCAGCGCGCTGGTCCCGGTCGCAGGTCCGCGCGAGGAGAACGAGACGACCGTGTTGGCGGTGGCGTCGAGTGTGTCTTCAAACGGCCGCGGGTCCATGGTCACGACGTGATCGGGATGAGTTGAGAGGAAGCTCTTCAGTGCCAGCCCGGACGCATTGCCCACCACCTCCGATGGAATCTGCGTGCTCGTCAGCCCGGTTGGAGTCGCCACTGCACCCGTACTCGCCGACCATAGAATGACACCAACTGCTCCGGCGTTCTGCGCGTTCTGAATCTTGGCCACGAGCCGGCAAGTGCCGCCCAGTTCAACCAGTGCGATTGTTCCCGCCAAAGACCCTGTAGGCGGAGCCGTGCAGCCGGTGGGGTCATTGTTGACCGCCTGTACGTCGCGCATGGGCGCGGTCAAAGGCCCCTGTGGAAGGGGGCCATCGCTGAACAATGCAGGGATCGCCTGCAGATTGCCGGGAGCGTCGCTGCCGGGTACCCGAACGGCCGCAATCCAAACGTGACCATTTGTCGACGCGCCGGCGGCAATCACGGACGGAGCGTCCCCGGGGGAGTCGGCCGTGCTCAAGGCCGGCCGCGAAGTTGAGCCGTCCTGCCCCTCATTCCCGCCCGCCGCCACCACGATCATGCCCGCTTGAACGGCGTTCTCCAAAGCCATTGCCGAGGGATCGCATGGAGAATTGGGACTGCTGAGCCCGCACGCCGCGCCGGTGTCCAGGGGTCCGCTGATGGCCGGACCGCCAAGCGACAGCTCCGCAATATCCATGCCGTCGTTTAGAGCATCCTCGACAGCCTGGATAATCCCCGCGTCGGTAGCGCCCCCGTTCAGTCCGGTCGACCCGAATACCTTGTAGTTCCCCAGAAACGCATGCGGAGCGATCCCGCTGAACGCCACTCCGTTGGTGCCCGTGTTCAGATTGCCTGCCGCGGCCGACGCCACCGCCGTTCCATGGCCCACCCGATCGCGAGGCGAGACGTCATCCGGGCGCGAATCGTTCGCGGGATTCGGCTGCGTTCCCGCCGCTTCGCCCGCCACGTAGCTCCGCGCCACAATCACCTTGTTGTTGGTAAACGCGCAATCGTTGCCCGAACAGATCGGATAACCCGCGGGCGCCGTCAACGTCGCATCCTGGAACGCGGGATGGTTCTGATCGATGCCCGTATCGATGATGGCGATCTTCATACCGCGCCCGGCGCTGTCCATGCTGCCCAGCGAAGTCCAGGCGCCGGGTCCGTTCATCAAGGGAACCGCGACGTTCAACAGCGGTTTATACCGCCGCAGGGGAACGACATCCGCGACGCCCGGGAGCGTCTTGAGTTCGGCCACCCGATCCTTCGAAGCTTCGACGAAAACCGCGTTCAACACCGTTTGCACGGCGCCGATGACGTGAATCTGTCGCGCGGCGAGAGTGGTTTTGAGCCCTGCCTGGGCTGACACGATCCGCTGCTTCCGTCCCGCGAGTGACGTCGCCATTTCGAGCGCCGAGCGTTTTGCCAGCGGAGCATCGGAGAGAATCAGCGCATATTGCGAAGCAATCCGCTCCGCTGCGCCGGCACAAATCAAGGTAAATGAGAGAGATACGACAAGACGAAAGCGCTGCATAGTACTGGTGAGGCCCCGGCGCGGGTTCGAGACTTCCTTTTGACGCGCTGGCCGCCGAACCTGTTGCATCGATTCTCGTGACGCCGTATACTGTATCTTCATGTTGTCGGCCCGCTATTACTCGTTTCGATTTTGGTTCTGGTATTGCGCCTGAATCGATACGAGTGGCGTTGGCATAGATTTTAGATTTCTAAACCCGGCCCACTCGAAAGAGTGGGCCGTTTTTATTTTGGGGGAAAGGTCATGATTATCTCGATGAAACTCCACTCCACAAAGGAGGAGATTGAGCAGGTTTGTGAGCGCATTCGCTATTTCGGCTACAAAATCCACGCGATCGAAGGCGAGGAGCGCGTCGTCATCGGCGTGGTCGGCGTCGGCGATGTTACTGCTTGCCTCGAATCCATCGAAGCCATGCCGCAGGTGGAGAGCGCCATGCGAATCTCGGCTCCCTACAAGTTCGTAAGCAAGGAGTACCGCTCCGGACGCACTCAGATTCGCGTCAATGGCTGCGAAATTGGCGGCGACGAGTTCGTCGTCATGGCCGGCCCTTGCTCTGTCGAATCTGAAAAGCAGATCATGCAAGCCGCTGAAGCGGTCGCCGCGGCGGGCGCTCGCGTCTTGCGAGGGGGAGCCTTCAAGCCGCGTACCTCGCCCTACGATTTCCAGGGCCTCGAGGAAGAAGGCCTCAAGCTGCTCGCGAAGGCCAAGCGCGAGACAGGCCTCGGCATCATCACCGAAGTCATGAGCGACCGCGATGTCGACCTCGTCGCCCAATACGCCGACATTCTCCAAATCGGCGCTCGCAACATGCAGAACTTCGCCCTGTTGAAGCTTCTTGGGAAGTGCCGCCGTCCGGTGCTCCTCAAGCGCGGCATGAGCTCCACAGTGAAAGAACTCCTGATGTCCGCCGAATACATCGTGGCGCACGGCAATCCCAACGTGATCCTTTGCGAGCGCGGCATCCGAACGTTTGAGACCGTCACCCGCAACACCTGCGACATCGCGGCGATCGCTGCCCTGAATGAGCTCACGCATCTTCCCGTCATCCTCGACCCCAGCCATGCTACCGGCAAGCGCAGCCTGGTGCCCGCACTCTCGCGCGCCGGTGTCGCCATTGGAGCCGATGGCCTGCTGGTCGAAGTTCACCCTGCTCCGGAAAAAGCCATCAGCGACGGCGCGCAATCGCTCGATATCCCACAGTTCCGCCGCATGATGCAGGACCTTGAACCGTACATCCAACTTTGGAAGCAGTCGAGGATGACAGAAGCTGCCGCCGCGGTGTAACCTTCAGTCGTGCATCTTCGTTTTCAGCCTTGGCAGCTTGCCGCGCTGCTCATAGTCGTCTGTGGTTTAGCGCTCGCCGGGGTGTACGCGTATCGGGTGCGCGGCGGCGGCTCTCCCGAGGCGCTGGCCTCGTATCTTCCGCTCACTGAAGGGACGCTCGTCTACATCGACGTCGACGGCGTCCGACGCTCGGGAATGCTGAAGCTTGTCGCGGGCGCCAAGACGGTCGAAGAACCCGATTACAAGAAGTTCGTGGACGAGACCCACTTCGATTACACCCAGGACCTCGACGCCGTCGCGGCGCTCTTCAAACCCGGCCAGGTCTTCATGACCCTCCGCGGACGCTTCGACTGGAAAAATCTGATCTCATATGTGACACACCAGGGCGGCAGTTGCGTTAACGGGTTCTGCGCCGTGCAGGGCAGCACTTCCGATCGCCGCATTTCGTTTTATCCGGTGCAGTCCAACATCATGGCCCTGGCCATTAGCAGCGACAGTTGGGCTGCCTATCAGATCTCGAAGAAGTCCGGCCACCTGCCGGTCGCCGCCCCGAGCGAAGCGGTCTGGGCTGTCCTCAGCGGAAACGCGCTGAAGGATTTCTCGACCCTTCCTTCCGGCACGAAAGCATTCGCCTCTGCTTTGGAGAATGCCGACCTCCTTGTGTTCCGCCTCGGACCTTCCGGCGATCACCTGCAGCTCGCGGTCGACGTGACATGTAGAAACCAGGAAAAGGCTTCAACCCTCCTGGTCGGCCTCGAAGGAACCACCAACACGCTGCGCAGTTGGATCTCCAGAGAGCACAAGGAAGCGAACCCGAACGACCTGAGCGGCGTGCTTACCTCCGGATCGTTTCGACGTGACGACCGCCGGGTGTACGGCTCCTGGCAATTGCAGCGTGGATTCATTGAATCCATCGCCGGGGGCACTTATCAGTAGCGCCGCCGCTCTGCCCGGAGTGCTGTGCTGCGGGAACCTGGTGCGCGACGTTCTGGTCGGTCCGGTGCAGGAACCACAATGGGGGCGGACGGTTTGGGTCGAATCCATCGTGGACACGTTCGGCGGCAACGGCGCAAACACTTCCTACGTGTTGGCGCGGCTCGGAATTCCTGTGCGCCTGCTTGGAGCTGTCGGCGACGATCGCGCCGGTGATGAAGTGGTCTCGACATTGACCGAAGCGGGCGTGGATACGCAGTACGTCGCCCGCTTGCGCCTGCCGACTCCCTCCACAGTGGCCCTTGTGAACCCCAATGGGGCGCGCGCATTCCTTCACCGGCCCGGAGCCAGCCGCGAAGCTTTTCGAGAGCCCTTCGACCTGGCGGCCCATCACACCGCCGGATGCACCTGGTTCCATCTCGCCAACGTGTTCGGCTTGCCGGCACTGCGCCCGCATGCAGCCTCCCTGCTCAAGCAGGCTCACGACGCCGGCCTTGCGATTTCGATCGACACCGGCTGGGATTCGCGAGGCGAGTGGATGGCGACACTATCGCCCTGCCTCCCCTACGTCGACCTGCTCTTCGTCAACGAAGATGAGGCGCGCGAATTGACGGGAGCCGCGGACCCGGACGAAGCCGCCCGCATCCTGATGCAGCAAGGCGCACGCGCTGTCGTGGTAAAACTCGGCTCCGCTGGTTGTGCATTTTTTAATGCGGATGACCACTTCCGCTCGCCCGCATTCCCGGTCCAGGCGGTTGACACAACCGGAGCAGGCGACTGCTTCACCGGCGGCTTCCTCGCGGCCCTGCAGCGCGGTTACCATCACCGGGAAGCTGTTCGATTTGCCAACGCCGTGGGAGCGCTGAGCGTCCAGAAAATGGGCGGCACAACCGGCATTCTCAGCTTCGGCGAAACCCTGGATTGGTACCGCCGATGTCAGGCAGGTTTGTAAACTATCGCAATGGACCAAAGGCAGGCGGAACCGCCTGCTTCACCCTTCCGTGGCAGGTTGTTAACCCGCCTCCGCTGTATACTGACTCGGAGGTGCAATATGCCCGCCGCAAAGAAACCCAAGAAAGCTGCCCCCGAGCTAGCCTTCAATCACGCCATGATCTACGTCAGAGACGTAGCCGTGGCGCTGCAATTCTATAAAGACCTGCTGGGCTTCAAACTCATTGAGCAATACGGTCCCTCTTATGCCCGGCTGCGCGCCACGAAAGGCCAGGGTTCTATCGCTTTGCACCGCGCGGAAGCCAATCAGCCGGTCCACAGCGACGGAGTTCGCCTGTACTTCGAAATCAAAGACCTCGACAAGTTCTGCGTACGCCTGCAAAAGTCCGGAGCCCTTTCCGAGCCGCCCAAGATGATGCCGTGGGGCTGGCGGCACGTCTACCTCAACGATCCCGACGGCCACGAAATCAGCCTCTATTGGGCCGGCCGCAAACGACTACAGAAAACCGTGATGCGCAAGAGCGCAGCGCGTTGAGCCCAAGCGTGCAACTACGACCAGTTCCGATGCTCCACAAACGTAGGTGGCTCATAAGTCTTACCCGCCGCAAGCTGCCGTTGTTCGCGCCGGCTGGTCCATAACAATACCGGCCCCAGCAAGTGCCCAACAACCCGCGACAACATCCCGAATTCGGCGTCGAGATCCGCCCGTAGCGCGCGAATCTCTTGACTCACCGCTTCGTTCGTCCGGCTTAACTGCCGTTCCATCGCCCAGAGCAGTCCGCTGTATGCGGTCTTCAGACTCCGGACCTCCCATTCGAAACGCGCCCGGATGCGCGGGTCCGGGTCACTCTTATAGCGTTTCCAGCCCTCCAGCGTAGTTCGGCAAATACGGTACAGACTCGGCCCGTTGCGCTGGAAGTCGCGCCGGAAAGCCCAGTTCAGGAACCGGTTCGACTCCTCGCGTGAAATCGCGGCATGGTCGAAGTTAAATCGATCCTGGCCATGGATGTCCGCAAGGTTCACGTCCAGGAGCCGGTTCTCGTCCTTCATCTCCTGGTACAGCGGCGTGCCTGGCACGGGGGTGTAGAGCATGAACTGGTGAAAGTCGGTCTCATGCGACACGGCGTGTTCAATCTCATCCCGGATATTCTCCGGCGTGTGATGCTCCAGACCCACGATGGTCGATCCCAGCACCTTGATTCCGTGCCGCCGCAACTCCTTCGCAAGCGAGAGTGTGTCGTGGCCTTTCAGCTTCGCGTATCCGGCTCGCGGAGACTCCAGTCCCATCCACACCCACGAAACTCCGAGTTCCACCAGCTCCTTCATGCTGTATTTGCTAATGGCGTTCGCCGAGGAAAACACGTACAGCGCCCAACTCTTGCCCTTCGATTTCATCCGTTCGAGCAATTCCATGGCGCGTTTGCGCTGCAGCAGGAAGTTCTCGTCCATCATGAAAAAGGACCGTACTTTCATATCGGATTCCATCTCGCACATCACGCGAAAAAGCGCGTCCCCCGTGTCGAAGAAGTTGAGAAACTTCCCCTTCCCGCCGAAAAACGCCGACGTGGTGCAGAAATTGCACCCCAACGGGCAGCCGACCGAGGGGATGATCGTCGCCGCGGTTCCCCCATCGGGCGTGGGTATCTTAATCCCCATGGTGCGGACGTCAAATCCCGAAACGATGTGCGGGTGCTGGATCGGCGCGTTGACATCCTCGCCGAGGTAGGCGCGCATCCATGCGATGCCATCGCCGCGAACGACATGATCGGCATCGATCAGGTGGTCGATTCCTGGAATCGCGGCGACGTGTCCCCCTACGACTATGACGGACCCCGGCGAGATCTGACGCACCATGCGGCACATCTCCCGCACCTTGCCGACGTTCACGATGATCGAAGAGATCCCAACGACATCGTAGTGCTGTGTGGTCAGCTCTTTGGCAAAAGCTTCCCGCGTGGGAAAATCCATCAGCGTAGAAGGGGCGGAGATGTTCTGCTGGATCATCATAATGCCCCACGAACGGTGGAACATCCGCAATGAGAAGGAACCCTGGAGCCGGGTCACCTGGTTGTGATAAAGCTCCATCGGGTTGGCGCGACGGCTCCCGAACTCGTCGTCCTGGGCGTACGGCCCAAAGACGGACGTTAAAAGGACGTGGGCACGTATGCCCTTAGGATGAACAGCCATTGGTTAAACATGTGCGGTCCCCAGGTCAATAGTAGAGCCAACAGCGGCCGTTGGACGTAATAGTAATGTAATCGTTATATCTGTGATTCCTATTACCCTTCGTCGTAGTCCTCTAATTCCAATGTTCAAAAGTGCCGATTAGACGGGGGCCATGTTAGGGCCCCACGATGTACCTGGACGGACCGACGTTCCGGAACCCTCAATGCGCCAGTTTGTCTCATGGCATCTGACAAGCTGTCTCATTATTCATTGCTCAGCTATGTTTCTCAATAACTTAGGTCCGGAAGGAGAGTTGCGGAGCAATACCTGAATGCTGCGTCCAAACGCCAAGGCATTTATCGGAGCCATAGCCGCCCTGGGTCTCGCCGAGATCCTGTCGGGCGGTATGCAGTGGCACGCCGTGGACCTTCAGCGTTTCATTTGCTACTACCTCATCTCGATCATTGCTTCCGTTCTGAAAGTTTCTCTGCCAGGCGTCACCGGCACCATGTCGGTCAACTTCCTGTTCGTCCTGGTAGGAATCATCGAACTGAGCGTACCCGAAACCCTGCTGATCGGCTGTACCGCCAACATTATTCAATGCATCTGGCGAACCCGGAGCAAACCGACGTCGGCTCAGGTCCTGTTCAACGTCACCAACGTCGCCATTGCCATAGCACTTGCGTCGAGTGTCTACCATGCGCGGTTCCTGCGTGGACCCAACTTCAGCGAGCCGCTGCTGGTGGCGCTTGTGGCCTGTGTCTACTTCGTGGCCAATACCTTCCCGGTTGCCGCCATTATTTCCATCACGGAATCAAAGTCGTTTCGAAAGACCTGGCAGGCCTGCTATTTCTGGTCGTTCCCGTACTACATGATCGGCGCCGGTATAGCGCAGATCCTGCACATCGCGAATCAGCACTTCGGATGGCAGATTTCATTGTTCATCCTGCCCCTGGTGTACGTAATCTTCCGCTCATACCGGCAGTACCTGGGCCGCCTCGAAGGCGAGAAACTGCACGCCGAGCAGGTCGCCGCTCTGCACCTGAGGACCATTGAGGCGCTTTCCCTGGCCATTGACGCCAAGGATCATAACACCCACGAGCACCTCCGCCGTGTACAGGTTTACGCCCTCGAAATCGGCAAGGAACTGGGGTTGACTGAGGACGAAATTGCAGCCTTGCGAGCGGCTTCTCTCCTGCACGACATCGGCAAACTGGCCGTACCGGAGCACATCATTTCGAAACCCGGCAAGCTCACTCCGGAAGAGTTCGAAAAGATGAAAATCCATCCCCTGGTGGGGGCGGAAATTCTGGAGGAAGTCGATTTCCCGTATCCCGTTGTGCCGATTGTGCGGGCTCATCACGAGAAATGGGATGGGTCGGGATATCCTTTCGGGCTGCGTGGTGAGGACATTCCCATTGGCGCCCGAATCCTCTCGGCTGTCGATTGCCTGGATGCGCTCGCCTCGGATCGTCAGTATCGCCGGGCGCTGCCACTCGATGATGCGATGGCCAAGGTCAAGTCCGAAGCGGGGACGTCGTTCGACCCGCGGGTGATCGAAGTGCTGGCGCGCCGTTACCTGGAACTGGAAGAAACGGTCCGCAAGATGCCCGTCGGTAAGCGCAAAGAGCTTTCCACGCGGCTCCGCATCCAGAATGGACAAGCCCCCGCAGCCGGGTTCGAAGTCAACCAGGCATCCCCGGCAAGCGGCCAGAAGAACGAGCCGCTCTTCTTCCTGGAATCGATCGCCGCCGCGCGGCAGGAAGTCCAGGCGCTGTTCGAGATCACACAAGCGATTGGCAATTCGCTCAGCCTCGGTGAGACTCTCTCGGTGCTGGCGGTCCGTCTCAAACATATCGTTCCCTACGACGGCATAGCCATCTATGTCATTAAGGAAGACAAACTCGTCCCCGAATACGTCAGTGGCGACGATTTTCGCCTTTTCTCGTCCCTTGCAATTCCCATGGGCGACGGCCTCTCGGGATGGGTCGCAGAGAACAACAAGGCCATCATCAACGGCAACCCGTCGGTTGAGCCGTCCTATCTCAACGATGCGACCAAGTTCAGCGTGCTGCGTTCCGCCCTTTCCGTGCCGTTGACGGGCTTGAATGGCGTCATCGGTGCGCTCACGCTCTATCGCTCCGAAAAAGACTCCTTTACCAAGGACAACTTGCGCGTACTGCTGGCGCTGACATCCAAAGTCTCGCTGGCCATCGAGAACGCCTTGAAATACCGCCAGGTGGAATCCTGCGCCACTACGGACTACCTGACGAATCTCCCGAATGCCCGCTCGCTCTTTTTACATCTGGATGGTGAGATCAACCGTTCTAAGCGCTCCGGCGGCCCCCTGACTGTGCTGGTGGGGGACCTCGACGGCTTCAAGCAGATCAATGACCGCTTTGGGCACCTGGAAGGCAACCGTGTTCTGCAACTCGTCTCAATCGCCTTCAAGGAAAACTGCCGCGAGTACGATTACGTCGCCCGTATGGGCGGTGATGAGTTTGTCATCGTAATCCCTGGACTATCGGGCGACAAGTTGCACGAGCGTATTGCGCAGCTTGAAAATGCCGTGCGTGTTACCGGGATGGCGGTTTGCGGCGAGTCGCTGTTGTCGCTCAGCATTGGGGCCGCGATCTATCCCGAAGACGGCAACGACGCAGAAGGCCTCTTGAGCGCGGCGGATCGACGCATGTACTCCACCAAACAGTTGCACAAGCGCATGGATTTAGTCCCGAACGCGCCCGCGAAACCCTGGGTCGGCGCAGTGCAATAAGAAAGGAATCGCGGCCTCAATTGAACCCTGTAGGGGTGTTAAACCGCCTGCCGGCGCCAGGATGGCCCCTGCAGGGAGCCGAACTACTAGTTTCTTAGAGAAACCTAAGTGGCATTGAGCCTCACGATGCGTGAGGCCACGAGTGGTGTACGAGTCCCCACCTTGTAGACCCTGACCCGGTTGACCCATTCGCAGCAGCGGCTAGCTAGTCAGAGAGAAAGTGAGTGCATCGCGGAATTCAATGCGGCGCGATTATTCATGACCGGTTGCCAAAGGTGGGTGAACCCGTAAGGTTCTTTTTCGACGTTCCGGATACCGAAAGGGGCCGTTTCTAGCGTTAGAAGCCTTGATTCAATCGCACTAATGCCTCTACGAGGTTTGGCAAGCTCTTACGGAGTTCCGCGTTGGTCGAAGCGTTTCTCGAGTGGAAACTGTCATAGACGTCCCGTTTTCGCCACCTAAACTGTCCGTACCTTAGTGTTTTTCAGTGCTTCGCGCTTGCTCAGCGGGCTCAGTTCCGCGTCATGCTCCGCAACGTACCGGATCACCTCGTCGGGATCTGTCCAAGCGTATTGGCGCAAAGCCCACCCAATCCCCTTCCGCAGAAAGAATTCCTTGGACCCGAGCGATGGACGAATGCAGTCATAGAGCAGTTCGAGATCCGTATCTCCCTTAAAGCCAAGCTGCGCAAGAATAGCGCTGCGGCGCTTCCAGATGTCGTCGCACGCCGCCCACCGCCGCAGAATCTTCCCCATCTTCGCGGGATAAAGCCGCAGAAGCTCACCGATATTGTGGCCGGCGATGAAATCGACATAGTCCCACCACGCGCCGGACGTGATCATCTCCTCATAAATCGGCAGCGCACGCATGGTGTGATGTCGGCGATACGCAGTATGGTTGGCGAGTCCGATTGCGGCGTACCGCTCTTCACGGTACTGGGCTCCACGCCACAACTCCAACACCGCCTCGCGCCACTCCTCTTCCGAATCGAGGGGATACGCTCGAATCACCGACGTACCAGCTCGCCGATGGAGAGGTGTCGGCACTCCAAGAAACGGCATACCCGACTTCATATAAGCCTGCATCAACGGCGCCCTGGCCGGATCCGCCAACTCGCGGAGTGCCACCCGCATGGCCTGCACGAAGTCCTTCGCCGCCATAATTCTATCCTCGTCAGCGGCCTTTCTTACGCGGCGCAAGCCGGTGCGCCAGGCTCTCGATCAACAAATCCATCAGCGCCGGGAAGCGGTCCCTACCGATCATTTCTTTCTGCTGCGCCAAGGCGAGAACCATGCTGGGCAAGCCGCTGAGAACGTGGACGTCGATAGGCTCCAGTACCCCTTCGTTCTGCCAGCGGGCGAAAAGGGCTTCAAAATAGCGGTCATCATCCAATTTCCGGCGAGCTAATTCCTCCGGGGGCACCGCCCGGAACAGGTAACCTGCTTCTTCGGGGTTCGTGAGCACAGCCAGAACGGGCTCGCGCTCGACCACGTCGAAAAGATGTCGTAGAAATCGCACGATGACCTCGCGCGCTGAGGTCGCCGGCTCGTTCAAGCGGGCTTCCAGTTCCTGGCGCATGGTTGTCTCGATGGTCCCCAGGATGTCGACCACCAGCGCTTCCTTCGATGGAAAGAACAGGTAAAAGGCGCCCTTCGATATGCCCGCCTCCCGCGCGACGTCTTCCACGTTGAGCTTTCGCAACCCGTAACGGGCGATGGCGTTGCTACCCGCCTGGCGCAGTTTGCGTGTCAGGACCTGGCGTTCGACTTCGGTGAAAGCGCGTGGCAAAGGGGCTCCAATTCATTATGAAGCGTGTCCGAAAAGGCCGCCTCGACCCGCTCGGGATCGCATACCAGCTTGAGGTATTCTTTCAGTTCCCGCGGCCGGAACGAGCGTTGAACGAGGCCGAAATGTCCGTCTGGACGAACGAAAATGAGCGAGTTGCCTGCACCACGGATTTGTGGCAGGAGGTTCAGCCGCATCAGGGCAGCGAGCAACGCGGGAGACCCAACATTGGCGCCCAGCAAAATGAGTGGCTTTCCGGCTCGCAGCTTTTCGAATAATGTCCCCTCCGGCAACGCAAGGTCGGGTGCGCGTTCGCCCGATCGCGGGCCCTGCGATAGCAGGCTTTGACGGTAACGGACATTGAGCTGCGTAAACTTCCCGAAGAAGCGCCTCTGAAACCAGGCCGACCGTAATGTCGGCAGCACAATCCACTCCCGCAGCCGGCGCTTCCAAGGTGTGGTCGAGATGAGAAGGCTGGTCACTCGATCGGTCTGCCTGAGAACCATCTCTGCCTGAAGGCGCCGCTCTTCTTCATAGGTATCGAGCAGTGCCTCAGGAGCACCGCCGGCCACCCGCGCCAGTTTCCAGGCCAGGTTGAACGCGTCCTGAACGCCGGTCGCGATGCCCTGTCCTCCGGTATAGCTGTGAATGTGGGCTGCGTCGCCGGCGAGGAAAATGCGCCCATCGCGATATCGATCGACGAGGCGGCAGTGAATATCGAAGCCGGACACCCACTCGGGCGCGTCAATTTCGAACTTTGCAGCCACGGCGACGCGTTCAGAAAGCGCATCCCGAAGAAGTGTCCATGTATCGCCGGATGGGCGCGATCGAAGTTCTACAATGCATCGCCACAACCCATCACCCGGCAATGGCAGCAGGGCGACCGCGCCGTCCGGATGCAACCAGACATGGTTTTCTCCTCCCGGCAGGCCCCTGTTAATCCGGAAATCGGCGAGAACAAAGTGCAGCGGGTAGGTCTTGCCGCGAAAGGCTATGCCCGCTTGCTTACGGACTCGGCTGTGCGATCCTTCGCAGCTTACCAGCCATGCGCCCGACCACGTCTCCTTGCCACCCTCAACCGATAATCGCGCGGAAACGCCATCTTCTCGCTGGTGGTAGTCGAGCAGATCGGTATTCCATTCGACGCGCCCGCCGATTTCCGACAAGAAATTTCCTAAGAGCTCCTCCGTCCGGCTCTGCGGAATCATCAGCGCTCGAGGTTCGAAGGTTCCGGCGCTCCCCGGACGGCCATCGGCCAGAAACTGGAACTGCAGCAACTGCCGCTCGCCGGAGTAGAGGTTCACCGCCGTTGGCGAGCAGCTTTCACCAGCAAAACGATCGTAAATCCCCATAATCTGCAGGATTTCGGACACGCGGTATTGCAGACCGATGGCATTGGAAGTTCTGGCTGGACCCGGCTTGCGATCGATGATTCGCACGTCCAAACCGAGCTGTCGGCAGCGGCAAGCGAGGGTCAGACCCGTGGGTCCGGCTCCCACAATCAGCACGTTCTTCTGATCTGTGACCATATTGGCTATTATGGTCATACATAATCCGCCCGTCAAGAGGAGTTTGATAAATTGAACTGAAACATTCCCGGTCACTGCGCCTGGCCGTCAGCCCTTCTCCTTGCGAACGAAATACTTACCGAAGATTTCTCTTGGCGTCGATTTCAACGCTGTGATACTATCGGAGTAGCTTTCATGGATCGCCTCCTCGAAGCAGATCCCTCAAATCCCCTACGGAGCTAAATACACATAAGAATGAGTTTTACTGTTTTCCTCGGAAATCTACCCGTCTGGGTAACCAAGGACGATATCAAAGCGTGGCTGAACGCCGAGAGCCTCGTCTTCGACGACGTCAAAGTAATCCGCAACCCTGAGACCCAGGAATCCAAAGGTTTCGCCTTCATCGATGCGCCCAATTCGGAAGAGATGAATCTCATCATCCGCCGCTTTGATCGCGCGCCGCTCGAAGACCGATTGCTGCGCGCCAACCAGGCCCAGCCCCCGAAATCACGACAGCAGCTTGGCGTTCAAGGACGGCCCGTTCCCGCGATGGCGGGGGTGGCCACCACCGCTACAACTACTACCGCTGCTGCTCCAACGGACCGGCCGCAACGCCGTGAGCGCGGCGGTAAGAAGCACAAGCGCGCGCATCAGGGCCATCAGGGACCGCAAAGCGCGTTCGCCGAAGAATTGGCCAAAGCTCTGTAGCAATAACTCCGGACGAGCGCCCCGCCGATCCAGAGTCCGTCCTGGTACCCCGCCTCTCTCTCCCATCAAACATTCTCCACCACGCCTGTTTCATGCCCACGGGCAAAGACGCGTAATCAGTGATATACTCAATGCGCAACTTGTAACGTGGGATTAATGTATCCCAACCGTGTGCGTAACCGCGCACTGGGGGTGCCGGTGAAAAACCTGCTCTTTCTTCGTTCCCTTTTCATAGCGCTGCTGGGCTGTGCAGCCTGGTATCTGCAGCCTTTCGGACTGACGCGTCCGATTGGAACTGTGGTAGGCATAGCCATTGGACTCGGTATCGTTGCCTTCGAACTTCAGGTCCGAAAAGTCACTTTGAAACGCCTCATCGGGGCCGCTCTGGGTTCCCTTATGGGGCTTTGTGGAGCCTATTTCGCTTCGTTGATCCTGTCAAAAGCCATTCCTCAGGGTTCGGATTCCCTGGCCTTCATCGAAATCGCTTTTTCCCTCTGGATGGCATATGTCGGGTTAATCGTCGGGGCTAGCAAAGGCGAGATGCTCAACCTCGGGGCCCTGGGTGGCCTCTTTGGCGGTGAGCAGCAGGCCGAACAGGCGTTCAAGATCCTCGACACGAGCGTTATTATCGACGGCCGTATCGCCGACATCGTTGAGACGGGCTTTCTCGAAGGAGCTCTCGTCATTCCGCAGTTTGTACTGCGCGAGCTGCAGCTGGTCGCCGACTCCGCCGACGCGCTGAAACGAAACCGGGGACGACGCGGCCTCGACATCCTCCAACGCATTCAAAAGCTGACGCACTTGAATGTGCAGATCCTCGAAGACGACTTCCCCAATATTCGCGAGGTCGACATGAAGCTCATCGAGCTCGCGAAGGTCTACAACTGCAAAATCGTCACAAATGACTTCAACCTGAATAAGGTGGCCGGTCTCCATGGTGTCGAGGTCCTCAACATCAACGAACTGGCGAACGCCCTGAAGCCGATCGTACTCCCGGGTGAGACCATGCGCGTCTTCATCCTCAAGGAAGGAAAAGAGTACAACCAGGGTGTTGCGTACCTGGATGACGGCACCATGGTGGTGGTGGACAACGCGAAGAAAATGATTTCGCGGACCATTGACATTTCGGTCACCAGCGTACTACAGACGACTGCCGGTAAAATGATTTTTGGCCGTTTTGACGATCGCATCCACGCAGTACACGACAAGGCACCGTCTGAGCCGCGTCATGAACGCCAGCGGGACGGTGCTCCAACTCCGGCACAGCCGGCTGAAGCAAAGACAACATCCGGCTAGTACCGGCGACTGCGAATGAAAGTTACAGTGATCCTGCCAGCGGCAGGTCTTGGCACGCGGATGGGCAAACCGGCGCCCGAAAAAGCCGGCACCAGCCGGAAGCAGTTCATGCTGCTCGACGGCTCCCCGATCCTGCTGCATACGATCCGGAAGTTTGTCTCCTCGCCCTGGGTGAGCGAGATTATTGTGGCGCTCCGCGGCGAGGACATCGGCTGGGTCGGCGAGCTGTTGAAGCAGGAAGCGGTCAGCAAGCCGGTAAAGCTCGTCGAGGGCGGCGAAACCAGGCAGCAATCGGTGGAGAACGCGCTCACAAGTCTCTCGGTCGAGACCGAGTTGGTGGCTGTGCACGACGCGGTACGGCCATTCATCGAGCTGGACATCCTCGAGAAGGTGTTCGTCGAGGCGGAACAGTCCGGCGCCGCGATAGTCGGCATCGTTCCCGTGGACACGGTTAAGCAGGTGCACCGCAATAAGGTGCGTGCGACGATTCCACGCGAGCGCTTGATTCTCACCCAAACGCCCCAGGTTTTCCGTTACAACCTTCTGCGGAAAGCGTTCGATAAGGCGCGCGAGGACGGTTTCACGGGAACTGACGAATCCAGCCTCATCGAACGGCTGGAGGAAGTCGAAATCAGCGTCGTGCCGGGCAGCGATCGCAACATCAAGATCACTAAGCCTTCCGATATGGATCTGGCTCGTCACTTCCTGGCCGATGAAATCGCAGGACGAGTAGAGCATTGATCGATATTCGAACCGGGCAAGGCTGGGATGTGCATCGCATCTCACCGGGCCGGCCCTTGATACTGGGTGGCGTCACCATTCCTTCGGACTTTGGCCTGGAGGGTCATTCCGATGCCGACGTCTTGTCGCACGCGATTACGGACGCGCTGCTCGGGGCACTCGCGATGGGCGATATCGGAATGCACTTCCCCGATACGGATCCCCGCTGGCAGGGTGCCGACAGCATGCGCTTCCTGCGGCATGCCCGCGACCTGGTGTCTGGGGAAGGCTACGAAGTGCTGAACGTCGATTCGACAGTGATCCTCGAGCGCCCCAAACTCAAGAACTTCCGCCAGGCGATCCGCGAGAAACTGGCATCCGCCCTCGAAATTGACGCGAGCCGGGTCTCGGTGAAATTTAAGACCTCGGAGCGTGTGGGTCCGGTAGGCGAGGGCCGCTCGGCGGAAGCTCAAGCCATAGTCACCTTATACCGAGGCCACTCATAACGGTATTGACCAGCCTCCGATTCTCTGCACCCCGCGAGAAGTTTGGAGAAGACACCAGCGAGACCGCTTGTGACTTGACTGGTTGTTAACTGCCCAGCGCCGCGAGATTTCCGGCTGTCAACGCACACTCCGGATGTTCCGGCCCCAGCAGTCTCTGCTTAATTTCCAACGCCCGCTGGTAGTACCCTTCCGCCGCCTTTCGATTCCCATCCGCGCTCTCAACCCACGCAAGATTGTGCAGCGTGGCGGCAACCTCGAAGTGCTCGGGGCCATATACCCGCTCGAACTCTTCGAGCGCTCCTTCATAAATCGGCCGCGACTCCTTCGTTCGCCCCAGTCCATCCAGAACACCGCCGTAAGCGCAAGCGTCGGCAAGCACGTCCGGATGCTTCTCGCCCAAAAGCTCCCTCCGAATTTCCCAAGCCCGCCGCGCTGGTTCTTCAGCTAATTCAAACTGGCCGCGCTGATGCTCGAGTCCCCCGAGATTGTGGTACAGCGTCGCAACCTGCACGCTCCGTTCGCCATACAGTTGAGTGAAAATATCAAGAGCGCGCCGGTAAACGCGTTCTCCCTCCTCATATTTGCCCCAATACTTGTAAACGATCCCAAGGCTGTTCAGTGCGCCACCCATCGCGTCGGTCAGGTCCGGTTCGCTGAGAGCGAGAGCTCGCCGCAAAACCACCTCGGCATCCGGGTACCGCGCGAGTTCCCGTAGCACATTGCCATGCACGAGCAGCGCCTCGACCTGAATGATTTTCCCCTCAGGTCCGTCCACCAGGTGCACGACAGCGTCCATGATCTCAACCGCGCGCCGCGCAAGCTCTTCGGCTTCGCGATAGCGACTTTGGTGAATCAGGTTGTTGGCCAACACACGCAGCAGGTTTGCCGTGTCGGGATGCTGCGAGCCCTCCTCCGCTTCGAAAATGGCGAGGGCCTCGCGCCAGCGGGGCTCCGCCTGCTTCCACTCGGCGGACTCCTCCAACGCGTAGGCCTCTTCTTCCAGTTTTAAAGCGTGTTCGATCATGAGACTAGAATCCGCTCATCTGGTTGTGCTGCACGCTCCCGCCCGCCTTCACCTGGCTGCGAACCTTCAGTCCGCTCACCTGGTTGTGCTGTATGCTCCGCCCTCCCGCCTTCACCTGGCTGCGAACCTTCAGTCCGCTCACCTGGTTGTGCTGCACGCTCCGACCGCCGGCTTTCACATTCGTTTTCACTCGCATCATTGTCATATCTCCTTTTTCCTTTTTGGTTTCGGCTCTTTTCTGCCGCTCACTCATACAGGCGAAAACGAAATAGGAAATGGCCAGCGCCACCGAAATTTTTCCGCTTACGGATGCGCCACCACAATCAGCGACGGTGCGCGACGCAAAACACACTCCAGCGACAACCGCAGCGTCTCCGGATCAAGGGCGGCGAAACTTTCATCCAGGACCACGAGATCCGCCTTCTGCAGCAGCGCCCGCGCCAGGAACAGGCGGCTGCGCTCGCCTTGTGAAAGCTGCCACCCGGTCTCGCCGACCATCTGCATCATGCCGCCCGGCATGCGCTCCACAAGCGGCCCCAATCCAAGCTCGCGGCAGAGCTGTTCCGCTTCGCGCATCTCCTCGTCGCCCGCCGGCCACGAACGGCCCATGAGCAGGTTGTACGCGAACGTGCCGGTCAACACGTGATTCTCGTGATACTGCGGGGCGGCCGCGATATGCCTGTGCCATTCGCGCGAACCGAGGGTTTGCTGGTCGAGACCGCGAATCAGCAGTAGTCCGCATTCGGGCGGCCTCAGGCCCGTGAGCAGCGAAACGAGAGTCGACTTGCCGCCTCCCGACTCACCCTCCAGCAAAACCCAATCGCCGCGTTTCACGGTAAGGTTCGCGCCAGTGAGCACCGGCGGAGTTCGCTCGCTGTAGCGAAACCGCAGATCTGTCGCGGTCAGCACCGTTTCGGTTTCGGCTACCGTGGGCGTGGGGCGCTGCGGCTCGAATCGTGCCGCGGCACGGAACAGCGGAGCCACCTGTTTCCATGCGATGCCCGCACCCGCCAGGTTTGCCAGGCCCGCGGTCAGGCGCCGAAATGCCTGCCACGCAAACAGGAGCCCGCCGAGCGAAATCGCGAGAGCCGCGGCGTTTGCGCCCTGCGCCAGAAACGCCGGAGCCAACAGCGCGATTCCAAGGAACAGCCAGGCACGCGGCGCAAGCCCGATGAGCACCGACCCGCGACTGTCCATCCGCTGCGAGAGATCGAGATACTCTGCCGCCGCCGCGTCCTCGTTCTCATGCCACTGCTCCGGACGCTGCTGCGCGAGGCGGGTGCGATGCCCCGTCATTTGCTCCACCAGGTCGTGAGTCATCGCAAGACGCGCTTCGGTCCACTTCAGGCGGCCGCGGTAATAACGTGCCGCCAGCGCGAACACTCCGGCAGTGAAGAACACGAGCAGCAGAACGTGCAGAAAAGGCGCCGCGCCCAAGGCCAGGACGACGATCGCAACCAGCAGCTCGATCAGCGCCAATGCGGCGGGAATCGCGCCCGACAGCGCGAGGTTCTCCACCTGTGAAGCCTCGATGCCGCGCGCCAGGAAACGGCCCGCGCCTTCATGACGCACTTCCTCGGGATGAAGCAGCAGCGCGCCGGCAAGCAGCCGCTGCCTGAGCAACCCGCCAGTGCGAATTGCGATGGAACCCTGCAGCCAAAGGGTGGCGAGCCGCGCCGGAATCACGCAGGCCAGCAGCAGGGCCCATGCCGCAATCCAGCCGGGGTCGAGCCTCCCCTCTAACGCGTCTCGCCCCAAAAGCCACCACGAAACGATCCACAGAAGATCTTCCGCCAGGTGAGCCCCGGAAAGGCCGGCAATCCGCCACCACAACCCCGCTCCGTCCATTTGCCGGGCGAACGACGCGCCCGGTGGAGTTCGGACCGTGCGAAGCCGCGACATCGGAAGCAAACGCGTCCGTACGCCGAGCATCTCGCGTCGAACAAGATCCCGCCGCCGCTCGGGAATTCCGCACTCCGCGAGGACGCGCTCGACATCCGCGCGATAGGGAGCCTCCGGCCCCGAGCGAATCAGATCGCAGAGTTCCTGAAACGGCACGCGCACACGGCGCAGATCGGGCGCGAGCAGAACAGCGTGCTTCCCGCGAACGTCCATCAACCCGAGCCAGCCGCCGTTCACCGCGATCGTCGCGGGAGCCGCCTGTCGAAGCCGCGACTCCAGGTTGTGCCCCCAAACCTGCCGCTCCTCCACCTCGCGAGGCGACGGCAGCAGAGCAGCTTCCAGGGCGTCCTGTTCTCGCGCCGGCCACAGAAGATCAAGCACGCGCTTCAACGGGAGCCTCCTTTTTTGAGGACTCGATCAGGCGGCCGTCTTCCATCCACATGCGGCGCCACGTGGAGCTGGCCCATAGCCCGCGCCTGACGTCATGCTCGGCGTCGAGCAGGCGGCGGTACAAAGAATCGGGATTCGCAGCCAGGTCGACCGGCACACCATCTTCGGCAATACGCCCATTGTCAATCACCAGCACGCGGTTGAATCCAACCGTATCCTCCACGTCGTGCGTGATGCACAGCAGCGTAGCGGAGCGCCATCGCTCGCGCGCACGCTTCAGGAATGTGCGGCGCCGTCCGCGATCGAGCCCCCGCGCGGGCTCGTCAAGAATGACGAGATGCGTACTCCGGCGAGCCATCGCCCGGCCCAGCCGCACCCGCTGGCCTTCGCCGCCGGACACCAGCGCGCCGCCTTCACCCAGCATCGTTTGCAGCCCGTCGGGCATGCGGCGCAGGACGCTGGTCAGTTCCGCATCCGCCAGGATCCGCTCCATCGACTCAGGATCATCGGCGCCATACTGCAGGTTTGCGAACAGACTCTGGTTCCAGAGTTGCACCTGCGGATCGACCCACGCGGTATGCGGCCGCAGCGCTTCGACGTCGATCGAAGCTCCATTCACCCGCAATTCGCCATTCGCGGGACGATTCCAACCCAACAGCAGCCCCACGAGGCTGGATTTGCCGGCACCCGAAACGCCGACGATGCCGACATGCTCGCCTGGCGCGACTCGGACTGAAATATCTTCGAGAATGGTCTGGCCCGCCGCCTGCACCGTCACATGGTCGAACTCGATCTCGACCGCATCCTTGACGGGCGCGCCGGCACCGGCGACGCGGCCTTCCTCCGGAGCGCCGAGCGGCTCGATTAACCGCAACGCGGAGTTGCGCAACATCGGGTATTGCCAGGCGATTCCCGCCGCTTCATCGCCGAGCGCGGGCAGATTGAGAACCCAGTAAATCAACAGCAGGATACCGCCGGGATTGATAGCGTGGGCGAGCCGCGTCCACACCAGGAACGCCGACAGGCCGAGGCTAAGCATGAGCTGCAGGCCTGTGACACCGACCACCGCCCTTTGCACTCGCAGCCCCGCCCGCGCCCATTCGCCGAGCAGTGCCAGTTGTTCACGCCGCACCGTGAGCTCAGCGGCATGCGCGCGGATCGCCGTCAAGCCGAGCAGCGCGTCGAGCTGAAAACGCATTAACGCGCCGGCATGCGCCCGCATCCGAAGATCGCGTTCCATCAGCAACGGCTGCGCCAGCAGCGGCACTCCGAATGAGACAACGGCAACCGCAAGCGCCAGCCAGAATGTGCCCGGGTACAGCCACGCGATGCCGGCTACGGTCAGCAGCATCTCGAATGAGGCCCGCAAAAATGCAGCCCCGAGATCCCCCACCTGTCGTAGTTGCTGCACGTTGTGGCCGCGCTCCGCCATGTCCGACACTGGCCGGCTGCTGAAGTAGCGATCGCCCAGCCGCGGGATTTTGGCGAGAAAGCGCAGGCGCAAGCGGGCTTCCAGTTGGCGTCCGAATCGCAGCACCGCGCGGGCTACCGAGAAGTCGAGCAGCAGCAGGGCGCCCGAGAAAACGAGCAACGCCACAAGCGCGCCGAATCGGGCGCCGGCAGAAGTGAGATCGCGGGCGACGTCGAACAGCCCGCGGAACAACAACGCCTCGACCACCTTACCCGCGCCGGCCACGATCAACGCCCCCATCACGATCGCCGGCTTCCACAGCCCGCCCTCGCGAATCGCCCGCAATAGCTCGAGACCAGGCCGCGAACGTTTCTCCTGAAGCGCGGCCGTCAATTCCGGCGAGAGCGACTCCGCCCGCGCGCGCCGCCCCTGGACCTCCACCATCACCGGGCCGCGAATCCTGACCATCTGCGAATCGGTTTCGTCCGGCGCCGCGAACCAGTACTCGTCTGGAATCTCCGCCTCACCGCCAGCCAGCTTCCCCGCCAACCTGGCCGCTTCCGTGCCGCGACGGATCGCGCCTTTCTCAACCAGCGCGTCGGTCATCCGCACCGCCGCATCCAGGCGGGCAGGTGGCGCGGGCGATTTCGCCTGCGCATCGGAAATGCCCAACCGCCGCATTCGAGCCCGCAAAACCTTCTGAAACTCGTCGCTCGAGCCCCACGCTTCCCAATCCTCGGCCGGGACCCGCTGCGTGTGAATATACAGATCTTCGAGGAACCGCTTCCGCGTGATCCAATGACGACCCACCGCCGGGTCCATCACCTGCAGCATCGGACCGTGCTGACGCCACGCGACCACGAAATGGGTGGTGCCATTCGGCTGCCGGACCACCACGAGCGCGGGCAGCGGCATGGGGTGATCCGCCGGCAGCATGATCTGGGATGCATCCAGCCCCAGTTCCACCGCCGCCGCCTCGATCTGATCGATGGAGGTGCCGTCGACGCTGGTCTGGCAGGCTTCCCGCAAACGTCCATAAGACGCCCGGATCCCGTGGCCCTCCAGCAGGCTTCGCAGCGCTGCGGGCCCGCAATCCATCGCGGATGTCTGAATGGTTTCCGGGACCAGGAAGCGCCGCATAGGACCTATTTCAGGTATGCGCTCCTCGGGGATGCCCAAAGCGCGCCGGCGTTCCGAAGCAGCAGTGTCGCCGGCGTCACGCGTTCCACCGCGACCTCCACGCTGCCCGGCAGCCCATGCTGCATCGGGATCCCGGGCGGTGCGTTGTTTATCGCCAGCTCAACACGCACCGTGCCGTCGCGAACCTCGCCACCGACCCGTTGAACCACCGCCTGCAGCGAGCCGTATTGCATCCACGGGAAGCCGTCCAACCGCATTTCCGCGTGCTGTCCCGGCGCCAACCTTCCAAAAGCAGCCGGCGGAGGGAATTGCGCCACCACGACGACATGGCCTTCCGGGACGATCGACGCGACGCGGTCGCCCTCATCGACAACCGAACCGGTTCGAAGCAGCGCCGCCTCGCCGATGCGCCCGTCGAACGGGGCCCGTATCGTGCGCCGCTCCACCTCATTTCGAAGCCGTTGGATGGTCGCTCGAATGGCGCTGGCCTGCGCTTCAAGGCTGGCGATGTTCGTCTCGAGCGAGCGAATCCGAGCCAGCCGGTCGCCCTCGCGCGTGCGCTGCTCCTGCTCGATGCGCCGCACCACAACGTTGTCGCGTTCCGCAGCGAGCTTCGACTGCTGCGAATTCGCGAGCGCCTGTTGATAGTCGCGCTCCGAAATCAGCTTTTCATCACGCAAGCGCCGCAGTCGCTGTTCCTCCTGCGCATTATGCTGCGCGGGAACTTCCGACTGTTTGGCGTTTGCCAGCGCTTCTTCCGCCGCTACCTGGCTCGCGCGGCGTTCCTGCGCGATCGTTGCTTCCTCTGCGGAGATCTGGCTGCGCAGCGCGGCGATTTGTGGTCCCAGCGCGTCCAGCCGGGCACGTTGCTCGGCCCCCTGCAACCGCTCGTCCGAGCTTTCGAGCTCGACCAGAACGTCGCCGGCGCGCACCTGCCGTCCAACCATCAGATCGGCGCGCACCACACGGCCGAGCATCGGCGCTTGAACGGGGTAAGCAGCCTGGTTGACCTCCAACCGGGCATTCGCGGAGACTTCGTACAACGTCACATGCGCGAACTCGGCCCAAACGGCCCAGCCGGCGAGGATCACGATAGCAGCGCCGGCGGCGGCGAGTGCCGGCCGTCCGCCATCCGCATGAATGACTCGAAGAGCGCGCGTAAATGCTGTTGACATCGCCCCGATGGGAATTGTATGACTAGGCTGATTTTATCGCGGCGACTGTTCTTTCGCTACACCTTTCGTCAACCGTGAGTCGCACTCCGCCACTGCTTTGGCCGCCGAAGCCCGACGCCGCACGTCGAACACACTGGAGACGCCATGCTGGCTCCATTCGGTCCAGATCCTGAGGCTCTTGCTATACCAGCCGCGCGCCTCCTGCCATTTTGACTCCCTTCGATACAGCGAACCAAGGCGCTCATAGCAGATGCTCAAGTACGCAAGGCGCTCGAGGATAGGATGATCTGTCGCGGCCTTTTCTCCCAGTTCAACCGCGTGACGGTACTTCTCCTCGGCAGCGCGTACATTATGCGACGCTATCTCCAGATCGCCGCCCATCACGTACGCCTGGACGCGGTCAGCCTGGAGATAGGCTCGCCGGGGATCCTTGGCTGTCAACTCATCCAGAGTTCGTAAAGCTTCCGCGAGATCGCGCCGCACTTCGTCGAACCGTCCAAGTCGGATCGAAGGATAAGCCAGGCTCACCAGCCCCAACACTCGCATACGGCGGAAAATCGAGTGATTCGGGTCCAGCTCAAGAAGAGTGTCTATGATCGAGATCATTTCGTGATACGACCGGGCAGATTCCGCCGGGTTGGAATCGCGAAGCGCGTCGCCGATGTTGTCGAGTGCCGCCGCGACGGTTCGCTTAGCGGTGGCATTGTTCGGGTCGGCGGTCACCATTTCGCGGGCGATCGAAAGGCCCCGGCGATAATAAGTGAGCGCCGCGACACTGTCGCCCAGGCCGGGCCAATCGGCTGCCGCGTTCGTATTTCCGAGCGCTTCGCAGATCCAAAAGACATCGGAGTGATAGACGGTATTGCGCGGATCGGCCTGCAGCAAGCCTTCTTCGATCGCCAATGCCGAGCGGAGATTCTCCGCGGCCGCATTCACGTCCCCGTTGTGCTGCTGATCCTGCCCTAGCCGATCGTAGGCTCGCCCTAACAGCAGCTGGGCGGTGGCGTCGGGCGCCGTGCGTCGTCCGGCAATAGCAGCGGCATAGTGCCCGATGGCATCGTTAAGGTTGCCGAGCCGGTCTTCGGCCGTGGCGATCCAGTACCATGCCGCTCTGATCTGTTGCTCGCGGCCGGAGAATCCAGGCGACGTCCGCTGGATTGCAGCCAGCGCCTGCTGATATGCCCGCAGGCTTCCTTCGGCATCGCGTCCCGAGGATAGCTCCGACCCGATGCTCAAATATAGGCTGCTCAATGCCGCGAATAGCCGGTCGCTCGTGTGACCCGTCCGCTCCAGCGACTCGAGAATGGTGCGCGCCTTTTGATAGCTCACCCACGCCTGTTGAGTGTGTCCCAGGCTGGCCTCGCCCGCCGAGCCCTGGACAACGCCCACCTTGCGATAAGCCTCTGCCAATTCGAGCTTGAGCGCGACATCGCTGCCCGCTTCGGCCGACAGCGTCGCGAGATATTCGAGCGCTTTTTTAACGATCAGCTCGCGCGCCTCCGTTGAGCCGGGCAGGTTCGCGATCTTATCGTGGAATTCGAACAGGAAGGAGTTGGCAAGGCTGCGCACCTGTTGGAAACGGCGATCGGCACGGCGCGCCTGGTACACCGCTATTCCCGTGGTAGCCAGCAGCCCCAGGATGGCTAAAGTGGCCACGGGCAGTGCATATCGATTGCGGCCGATAAACTTTCCCGCGCGATACCCGAAGCTTTCGCGCCGGGCGCGCACCGGATGTCCCGTTCGATGGCGAGCGAGGTCGTCGGCGAGTTCCGCCGCCGAGTGATAGCGGCGCTCCGGCTCTTTGCGCAGCGCCATCAGAATGATGTTGTCTAAATCGCCCGCGAGTTGCCGGCGCAGTTTCGGCTCCTTTGCGATTGCGCTGGGTTTCGCGGGCTGGGTATCGCAAACCAGGCGAGCGACGGTTGCCGGCGATAAGTCCGGAACATGGTACGGGCGGGTTCCGCTCAGCAGTTCATAAAGCACGCAGCCAAGCGAATATACGTCCGATGCCGTGCCAATCACTTCCCCGCGCACTTGTTCCGGACTGGCGTATTCGGGCGTCAACATGTGTACGCCCGTCATCGTAGCCGGCGAATCGCTGGCCGCCGTAGGGTCGATCAGCTTAGCAATTCCGAAATCCAGAAGCTTGGGAGTGCCATCCCTCATTACAAGGATGTTGCCGGGTTTCAGATCCCTGTGTACGATGAGGTTCCGGTGGGCGTAGTCGACTGCGGCACAAACCTGTTGGAAGAGAGACAGCCGTTCATCGATCGTGGCGTGATGCTCGCGGCACCAGATTGTCAGCGCCTTGCCTTCCACATACTCCATCACCAGGTAGGGGGTCCCGTCGTCGAGCGCCCCACCATCCAGCAAGCGGGCGATATTCGGGTGCTGAAGACTCGCAAGGATCTGGCGCTCCTGCCGGAATCTTCGCAACGTCGCCGTACTTCCGGCGCCGCGGCGGATTAGCTTGATCGCGACCTTATGCTGGAAAGCGCCGTCGGTGCGAACCCCCAGGTAGACCGCGCCCATCCCGCCGCGCCCGAGAATCGATTCGATGCGCCAGGGACCGATCTGGGTACCCAGCAATCGCTCGTCGGGGTCCTCATCTTCCGCCAATTGCGCGGCAAACGACCCCACAATGGCCTCCAATCGGGAATCGCCTCCCCCCATCAGAGATTCGATCATTTCGCGAATCTCCTCGTCGGGGCAATGCCGCTCTAAGTAGGCATCCCGCTCGGCCTCAGGCAGGGTAGAAGCCGTGTCATAGAGAGACTCCACCAAGGTCCAGCGCTCCGGTGTCAGTTCAGACATTGCAGGTTATCAGTTATGCCTCAGCGCATCGAACTTCGGGCTCGTGCTTCCGCCAGTCGCTGCTCTATCCAGGGGTGCCCCGGGAATCTCCGGTCCTGATCGGTCCACACTTCGACCATGCGCTGCCTTCGCGCGCGCGCAGATTCGGGAATTGTGGCCGCCGCATAGGACAGGGCCTCGGTGAGGTCCAATGCATACGATGGCGTGCTGGTCTTCGCGTACATGCGTTCCTCGACAGCCAGCAAACGATCCAGCCAGGCAGCGGCCGCCGGCCGGTTGCCGCGCGCTGCTTCGAGCCGCGCCCAGGCTATGTCCAGGTCTGCCTCGGTGTTTGTGGCGGGAGCCGTCAAAAGGCGGGTAGCTTGACGCAAATCCCGTTCCGCCGCGTCAAATTGGCGAAGTTTCGTATACGCGCTACCGGCGGCAATATGGGGCATGGACGGATACTCCTTGCTCTGGCTGCCATCCAGAAAGCGGAGCGCCTGCGAGGTGTGTTGAAGAGCACGGCGCGGCTGCAAATCCCAAAGGCAGTCCGCGGCCTTGACATGCACGAGACCTGTCTCCACACGCGACGTCAGATCATTCGGATCCGCCGCGATCAGACTTTCCATCACCGCAATGGCCTCATCGTATCGGTCCACAGCTTCCAGGGGTCTACCCTCACTGGGCCGGTCCCACGCTCCCGCAATATCACCCAGACGAACCAGAATACGATGCAGCAGAAGTACGATCTGTGGATTATTGCCGGTCGCCATTGGTTGAACAATCGCCAGCGCTTCCTTTTCGGCGCTCGCGGCATCCTTCAGACGCGTCAGGCGCTGCTGCGCCAGACCGAGTTCGCTTAAGGCGGTCGCAAGACGGAGCCGGCTTTCCGGAGTCGGATTTCGCGCGAGATTCTCGCGTAGCCCGGAAACTTCGCGTTCCAACGCATTCAGGCTTCCGGTGAGGTCACCCATGAGCTGCACGACCAGTGACATTTCGTGCAGTGCCGTCAACCGGACAGGAGCCGGCATGCCTTCGCTCTCTGCGATTGCTTCCTTTCCCAGGCGGAGCGCCGCCGGATAATCGCGCAGGTAACGGTACTCGGCCTCGGCGCTGCACAGGAACGTGACGAACGTCTCCTTCTGTTGTTGATTCAGACGATTTCGCGCATCGAGCAACCGGGCGAGCGCGATTGCCTTCTCTAACGATGCAGCCGCATCGCGCGGGAGGCCGAGGCTGGGACCAACAGAATGTTGCGCGGCAGCCACTTTGCTGTACGCAACTGCCAGCTCCCATTGCAGGCTGGGATCTCGCGATGCGTTCGCGCCGAGCTGGGTCAAATAATCGAGAGACGTAGAGACGATCATCTGGCGCGCTTTGACGGTACCGGGAGTACCGGCGATGGCGTCATGAAATTCGAACAGGAAGCGCCCGGCGAGCTGCCGGATCTGCTCGAACTGCCGCTTGGCGATGCGAGCCTGGTAGACGGCTACCCCGGCGCCCACGCAAATCGCGGTGACGGCTATGGATGCCGCCAGCAACCCGGCCCAGTGCCGCCTTACGTACTTTCGTGTCCGATACCAGGTGGTGTCGGGGCGTGCACGGACAGGAAGGTCGCTGAGATAACAGGCGATATCATCCGCGAATTGCTGCACGCTGTGGTAACGGCGTTCGGGCTCTTTTCGCAACGCCATCAACAGAATATGGTCGAGCTCATTGTGCAGGCCCGGCGCAGCCGGCTGCGTCTGGCAAACCGCCTTATCGATCTCAATGCCGGAAAGGTTCGCGATCGTGTAGGGAAGCCTGCCGGTGAGCAGTTCGTACAACACTACTCCGAGTGAGTACACATCGCTCGCCGTCGTTATGGTTTCGCCGCGAACCTGCTCGGGGCTGGCGTACTGCGGCGTCAAGGCGCCGGCCATGGTTATGGTCTGGCCGCTGTCGGTGTCGAGTAGCTTTGCGATACCGAAGTCGAGCAGCTTCGGAGTCCCATCCGATGTCACCAGGATGTTGCCCGGTTTCAGATCCCGATGCACGATCAGGTTTCGGTGCGCGTAGTCGACGGCGGCGCAAACCTGTTGAAAAAGACGCAGCCGCTCCGTGATGGTAGTTTCATGTTCGCGGCACCAGGCGGTCAACGGCGTGCCTTCCACGTACTCCATCACCAGGTATGGTGTCCCGTCATCGAGCGCCCCGCCATCCAACAGGCGAGCAATATTCGTGTGCTGCAGACTGGCGAGGATCTGGCGCTCCTGACGGAATCGGCGCAGCGTGGCCGTGCTACCCGCGCCGCCCCGGATCAGCTTGATCGCCACTTTGTGCTGAAATGCCCCGTCGGCCCGGACCCCGAGATAAACAGCGCCCATCCCTCCCCTGCCGAGAATCGACTCGATGCGCCAGGGACCGATCTGGGAACCGATGCGCCACTCGTCGGGATCGTCACCCTCGGCCAACTGCGCCGCAAAAGCTCCCACAATCGCTTCCAGAGGAGAACCGGCAGCCGATTCGCCGCGCTCCAAAAGCGATTCCAGAAGCTCGCGAAGTTCCGCATCTGGACAGTGACGCTCCAGATAGGAGTCTCGTTCGTTGTCCGCCAGCGTCGAAGCGGTATCGTACAGGGACTCCACTAGCATCCAGCGCTCTGGCGTCAGTTTGGGCATCGAGTGAAGAGTTTGAGAAGCGGTCTGGAAATCGCTGTTCGATACATAGGGCGCAGGGGACCGTCGAAACGGCTAAGGGGTTGCGGAGTTCTTATTCGCCTCACCCCCGCCGCCCATTTCACGGCGGAGCCACAACTCGCCCAACAGGAGATCGCGCTTCACGGTGGCCAGCGTCAGGCCGAGGCTTTCGGCGATCTCTTCGCGGCGCAGTCCTCCGAAGTACTTCAGTTCGATGACCTTAGCCTTGCGCGCGTCCTGTGCAGCCAGGCGGTCGAGTGCTTCGTGTAACGCCAGGAACTCCTCGGACTGCTGCGTGGAGACCGCCATCGCTTCCTCAAGATCGGCCCGCTGTCCGCCGCCGCGTTTAGCGGCCAGCCGTTTTCGGGCGAAATCGATGAGGACTTGGCGCATCACCTGCGCTGCAACGCCGAAAAAATGCGAACGGCACTGGAAATCGGGCATGTTCTGCCCGACCAGCCGGATGTAAGCTTCGTTCACCAGCGCGGTGGGCTGCAGCGTGTGTCCGGTCCGCTCGGAACGCATGTGTTGGAGCGCAAGGCGCCGCAACTCCTGGTACACGACCGGGGTTAGAGCGGCGAGCGCCTGCTCGTTCCCCGCCCGCCAGTCGACTAGTAACTTGGTAACGCCGGACGTGTCCGACATAGAGCTCAGAATGATGCGACCCGGGCGGCATTGGTGGAGCGATAAGCTACCAGGGGTTTAAGTCATTGTAATTCAGACGGGCCGTCAGGTTCAGGAGCGTCGCACCCGTCCCTTATTGCGCTGCCGCCCATGACGCCGTATATGCCAGGTTCAACGGAAGAGTCCACCAAATCTGGACCGGCGATCGCCATAGACGTTTAGCGACACTGCTGAGGGAATAGAATCGTTGATTTGCATACCGGAATCCGGCCAGGAGCTCGTCTACGGCCATTTGGCGCGGTTGAAATACCACGTCGGTGCGCCCGTTATACTTTCGCCAGTCTCGGGTTAAGATGCGGCCTTCGGCATCCAGCCTCTGGAACAGCGGCGTGCCTGGATAAGGCGTCAGGATGTTGAAGGTAGCGTTTTGCACGCCCGCTTCTTCCAGGAAGTCCAGCGAGTCTTTAAAGATCGCCGGAGTGTCATTGTCAAAGCCGAAAATCATTCCGGCTTGGACGGCAATTCCGTGTGCATGGACGCGTTCAATAATGCGAGCATAATCGTCCACACGATTGAAGCCTTTTCGTACCTCCCGCACGCTCGGCTGGGAAACCGACTCCAGGCCCAGGAACAACTGCTTACATCCGCTCCTTGCAGCGGCTTCCAGTAGCTCCTCATCCTGGGCCGCCTGGATCGTGGCCTGGCTGCTCCACCACTTTCGATAGGGAGTTATTGCGCGAAACAACTCCTTTGCATATTCCTTATCCGCGGTAATGTTGTCGTCCCAGAAGATGATCCGCTTCCCGTGGAAAGAACCATACTCTGCCGCCACCTCGGCAATTGGCCGTTTGCGGAATCCGTGTGGGTACATCCGTATAATGGAGCAAAAATCACAGCGATTGGGGCATCCCCTGGTGGCAAATAGTACGCCGCTCGTGAAATCGTTCCGGTGAAAGAGCATCTTCGAAGCCATGGGAGCGCCATCGAGAGACGTTGGGCCGGTCGGCTGGTACCTGGAGCGGTGCGTACCCGTCACGAAGCCATTCAGGAACTCCTCCCAGAGTTGTTCGGCTTCACCGACAAAAATCACGTCAGCATGCTCTGCCGCCTCGTCCGGCAACAACGTCACATGAGGACCACCCATGACAACGCAGGCTCCTTGCGACCGGAACCGCGCCGCAAGATCGTAGGCGTGATAAGCGCTAGGGGTGTGAAAAGTAATGGCCACCACGTCGGGTCGATACGTCCAGCTGATGTCTTCGGCCTCCTCATCGACATGAGCTGTTTCCCAACCAGAGGGAACCATGGCGGCCAGGTAAGGCATGGTGATCTGCTGGAAGTTCAGGAACCGCGCCCGTCTCGCGGTTCGAATCTCATTCGCAGAGGCGGTGATCAAAAGGAGCTTCGGCATGTGTGTCCAGCTCGCTCCGCCGCCTTGCACAATCCGACTGTCATCTAATACGTTTCTCGGGAATAAAGCGAGCTGTCACCCTTATGCGTAACATATGTCGAGTGACGCTAAATCGATGGAGTCGCGGGATCGCTAACCATCGGTGCGAACGGTCGTCACTGCCAACCCCTGGGCTATCATGGATAGCTCGTCTATGCATCACCTCGCGCGGTTTCTTATCCTGCTGTTCTTCGCGTCATGGACCGCGGAGCCGCTCGTGGCACAATTGCCTTTCTACACCGATGATCCCTCAGTCACTGAGCCTGGGAAATGGCACTTTGAGTTCTACAATGAATTCGACGTTCTCCAGCTTCAATATCCGAACCTTCGGCAAAACACTGCCAACTACAAACTGAACTATGGGTTGCCGTTCAACCTGGAACTGGATGTGGACGTCCCCTACCTTGCGATCTTCCGAGTCGTTGGACAACCCGACGCGGCCGGCGGGGGAGACACCAATTTAGGAGTCAAGTGGGAGTTCCACAAGGAGTCTGGCCACTCCCGTCTTCCCGCTCTCGGCGCCAGCTTCTATGTCGAGTTTCCGACCGGAGACGCCAGCCGGCAACTTGGTTCCGGACTAATCGACTACTGGCTCAATTTGATCGCGCAAAAATCTCTTTCAGACAAGAGCAGGGTGAATGGCAATGCCGGTTATCTGTTTGCGGGAAATACCAGTACCGGCGTGTTGGGGATACAAGCCGCGAGGGGCCACGTTTATACAGGAGGGTTCTCTCTCCTGCACGACTTCACGGCTCGGCTGACACTTGGCGGGGAGGTTTACGGCGGATATACAAACAATGGAGACCTGGGTAGAACTCAACTCCAAGTCCTGATCGGCGGCCAATACCAGGTCCGGCGCGGTATGACGTTTGATTTCGGCATGCTTGGCGGCAAGTATGTCGCGAGCCCCCGTATCGGTGCCCAGGTCGGGTTCTCCGTGGACTTTCCTGATGTAATGCACAACCAGGCTCGTGAACAACGTTCGTTCACCATGTTTTAGCAGCCCGTGGCAGACGTCTGTGAGAGCGGCATGCGCAGGCGAAACCGCCGGCGCCACCTTCATGGGCTCAACAGGTTGCGAGCCAGGGTCGGGCAGGCATTGAGCCCTGGACGGCGCCTTAGGTTTGGAAATGTGAGCCGGGCGGGGCTCGAACCCGCGACCACCGCATTAAAAGTGCGATGCTCTACCAACTGAGCTACCGGCCCGTGGACGGCTTTAGGGTAACATGAGCCGCATTTCGCTCACGTGCGCATCCGGGAGAAGAAATAGAAGCCGGCGAGGAAGAATACCGCGTCCGGAGCCCACGCCGCGGCGACCGTCGGCAGCAGCGCCACGTCACCAAGTTGCTCCGACACGTGACTCATGGCCTCGTACGCGATCGCGATCCCCAGGCTGATGCCGACGCCAGCCATCGCGCCCCGATTGCCCGCCAGAAACGCGAAAGGAATCGAGATCACCGCCATGATCAAGGCAAACAGCGGCACCGAGAACTTGCGATAAAACTGCACTTGCAGCGAGATGGTGTCGAAACCGCTGACCTGCAGGTTGTGGATGTACTCCCGAAGCTGCTGCACATTCATCTGCTGTTCCTGGACCACTTCACGCAGGAACCACTCCGGCCCTTCGGTCAACTCGGGAAACGTCTTCGCCTGCCCCTGGTAATTGTCGATGACTTCCTTCGTGCCGTCCCACCTCCGGCTCCAGCCATTTTCGAAAACCCAGGCCTGCAGGCGCGGCTCCCATTTCGCCCGTTCGGCGGAGATATGGCGAGTGATGTTGTAAGTCGTCGGATCCAGTTCATACACGCTGACATCCGCCATCACTTTCGAAAAAGGGTCCAGGTACCGGTAGTAATAAATGCGCGAGGAATTCTGGCCCATGATCCACTTGCGCTTGGGGTCGGCGTAGGTCTGCGGCGCTTTGCCCTTGATGTGGTTGCGCAGCGCGTCCTGGATGCGATTGGCCTTCGGCAGGTAGGTTTGGTCAAATCCAAACAAGCCGACGCTGAAAACGCCCGCCGCCATCACCACCGGAATCGCCAGCCGAAACTGGCTCACGCCACTCGCCTTGAACGCCGTAATCTCGTTGTGCTTGGTCAGGATGCCGAAAGTGATCAGCACGCCGACCAGCACGCCGATCGGGGTCATGTCGTAAATCAGCTTCGGCGTGAGGAAGAACAGATACTCCACTACTTCGCTCATCGCGATGTTGTTGCGCACGATGTCGCTAAGCAGCTCGAAAAATGTGTAGATGTGATACGTCAACACCAGGCTGGCCAACAGGAGGACAAAGTAAAAGAGGAAGCCGCCGAGCACGTAGCGATCGACGATTTGCGCCAGCAGCGGGAACCGCCCTAGCGGGCCTCCGCGGCGAACGGCCGCCGCCGCTGCGGGGAGCCGGCGGCGAAAACGGCTGAAAACCACTTCGAACCAGCCCCGCACCGTGCCCACAACATCCACGTGACCCGGCCGTTCGAGCCGGATCAGCATCGCAATGCCGATCACCGCAAAAATCAGGTTCGGCACCCAGGCCGCAATCTCCACGGGAAGCTTGCGTTGTTTCGCCAACCCGTCCATGGCGATCAGTCCCATCCAATAGAGGAATGCGAGCGCCGCTGTCAGCACGAATGCCGTCGACCGACCGCCCTTCCTGGTCGACACGCCTAGTGGAATACCGATCAAGGCGAGCAGAATGCAGGCCGGCGGGAGTGCAAAACGATGCGCCAGTTGCAACCGCGCTTCGATGATCTTATCGGGCGTCAGGGTCTTATCGTGATAGGCGATGCGGTACAACGGCACGGTATCCAGTTCCGTGTACTCCTTGGCGTGCCTTTCATCGGGCCGGCTCGCCTGTAACACCCGTTCGCTCTTGGGCGCGGACGTCTTGTAATACTCAGTGATATCCTTGCCCACCTCGAACGTGCTGCTGTTGATCATGGAAAGCTGGATCTGGTTGCGGGGTACGTCCGGAACAGCCACGGCTCGCGAGGCTACAGTAATCACTGGTTCCGGACTGTGCTCGTGTCCCTTATTGGCGCGTTCCTCAGGAGGTGTGGTGTCGGCGAGGAAGACATTGTGCCAGGTGGTCATCGGGCCCGTAATGACGTCTTCCACGTAAATCACTTTGTTCGGAAACTGCTCGTTGAAGACCCGCGGCTGCACCTCGGCGGTCAACTCGGCGGCGAGAAGCTTGTTGATGATCTGGTAGGTCTTCCAGATCGAATCGGGCGTAAGCCACAGCGTTGCAGTCGCATTCACGAGCATGGCGAACGTGGCGAACACCAGGATCGGCGTAACCACTTTGCGGCTGGAGACGCCCGCCGCCCGCATCCCCGTGATCTCGCCGTCGGCCGACATGCGGTTTAACGTGATCAGAACACCCATGAGCACGCCAAGCGGAACCGTGTAGGAGAGCGTGGCTGGAATCGCCAGGGCAAAGATGTGCAGAAATGTGGAGGGCGGCGCGGATGTCCGCACCAGCGTCTCGAACAGCTTGCCTACGCTCTCCAGGAAAATGACAAACGTGAAGAGAACCGTGCCGAGAAACGAACTCGTGATGACCTGTCGGAGAATGGACCGGCTGAGGATTCCCATCGACTACTCAGTGATCGCCGGAGGCGGCACAATGGGCGGCTTCGGCATCTCATCCTTAATCGTCTCCAGTTCCAGCTCTTCAAACAAGAGGCCAGGAGCGATCACGGTCGCGCTGGTGACGAAGTTCGACGCGCCCATCAGGGCGAAAGTCGCCGGCGAGTCGAGTACGTTGAGCACGTAGGGCTGGTCCGAGGCCGCAGCGATTTCCTTCAACGACCGCGTCGACAGGCCACGGAACCTCACGCCGCGAATCAACTCCTCGCGGCCGTCGGGGTAGATCCGGTAGACCAGCAGCGGCATGCTCACGGGACGCGAGCCGCCGCCGGATTGCGCCATGCCGGACAGTTCCCGCCGCAGTTCGTCAAACGACGCCGACGAAGGCCAGTCGAGTTTTCGCACCAGAATGCCGTAGGGCTTGTTCTGCTGCTTGCACATGTCGATCAGCCGGTTCTTCAAATCGGCAAACGGCACCGTCTCGGAAGCGCGCACGAACAGGTTTCCGAAACCCGACCCTCGCGCGCCGTAGGAACCCGGCATGCGCGCGTGCCCGTTCGAAGTCTCAAAGCCTTTGAGCGCCGGGGTGCGCGTGGTCAGGAAATTCCGGAGGATGCCCTTCTCGACCAGCGGCAACGGCTTCGGCGCGACGCCTTCGAGATCGTACGCGTACGCGCCGAGAAGCCGCTGGCCATGGAAATCCGTCTGCGTGGGATCGTCCACAACGTCCATCCAGGTGGGCAGGATTCGCGCTCCCACGCGTGTTTCGAGCTCGCTCGGGAGATGAGGAGCATTGCGGCCCGGCTCCGGCACGGGCTTCCGCGAGAGCTTGAGATTGTCGCCCAGGAGCTGACCGAAAAGCTGCGCGGCTGCTCGCGGCTCAAACAGTACCGGGCCGACGTAGGAATCGCCACGCGGAGCGCGGACTAAGCCGCTCATGTTGCGCGCGAGGTCCGAAACAATGCGCTGCAGTTCGGCTTCCGAGGGCAAGCCGCTAGAGTCCTCCGCCAGCACCACTTCGGCATCATGCAACTGCATGCCATCCGATGCCTGACCGTAGGCGCGCGCGCGCACCATCGCAACGTCGTCGGGCCGCCGCAGAACCGTGCCCTCCGAAGTGAGCAGATAACTGGTGGAGAGTGCCGATTGGAACTCGACATTCGACATCAGAACGTCGGGGTAGGCGTTGAAGAGTCCCGACAGCTTCACGGTCCGCGCCTTCCATGCACCCTCGTCAACCGGTTTGCGGTTGACGTTGAGCAGGGCCTGAACAGGGGAGGCCTTGGCGTAATCGGCAAGCTGATCCGGCAGGCTCACATTCTTCAGCGCCGAACGCTTTCGCGCAATCGCCTCAATGGAGGTCTTGTACGCGCGGTCGGTAGCCAGCCAAAGCACATGGCGCAGCCCCAGGATGTTGTTCTCCAGCGGCAGTTGATCGCTGTCGTAGCGCGCCCCGCGGTAGTAATCCGAAAAGACGTAATTGGTATTGTCGAACCCGTAGTCGCCCACACGGATACGTACGTCCTGAATGCGCAGAGGCGAATGCGTGGACGCTGTCAGCGCGCCCATGGACGCACCAATGCTCATGAGGTCATCGTCTTCGACCGAGTACTCGATGAAATAAGGCTTTTCGAGGCCCGCAATGTTGATGGACTTGGAACGCTCCAGCTCCGCCGAGATGGACTTCAGGATGGCATCGTCCGCGGGTTTCAGCGCCTGCGCCGCGGCGGCGAGGCTGACAAGCAACACGGTGAGAATTCTCATTGAGTGGGCGGTCCTAAGAGCGGCGGGCGATCCTGGCCGTGATCCTTCTTCTGAATTTCTATTTCCGAGACCAGCAGGGCGGGCGACACGGCCGAAACCGGCACACTGCCCGACTCGGCGCCGCAGTATCCGTTGAACACCTCGGGCTTATCCGATGTCGCCACGATTTTGGCAAAACTCGCGAGCGGTGTTCCGACGATATCCACGCCGCGTACGAGCTCATCAGGACGGCCGTCCGCATAAACGCGATAGACGATGAGCGGCATCACCGTAAACGCCTGCAAGCCGCGCCGCGCCGTTGTGGTGAATCCGCCCGTCACCTGCTCGAAGTAAAGCCCGTAGGGTTTGTTGGCTTTCTTGACCTCATCAATCAGCATCTGACGAAGCTGCGCGTTCGAAACCTGCTTCTTCGATTCGACGATCAGGTTCGATTGACGCGACACGATCTCAAATCCGGGCTGCCGGCGGCCATGCCCGTTCGATTCGGCGAAACCCTGGATCGGCGTGCGCGACATCAGAAAGGTCTTCAGGATCCCGTTCTCCACCAGGGTGACCGGCTTCGCCTGGACGCCTTCGTCGTCATACGTATAAAAACCATTGAGATCGACGTTGCCTACGGTAGTGCGAGTGGCGTCCGAAACAACCGACAGAAAATCGGGCAGCACCTGCTTGTCGACACTCTTCGTGAAGGTCTGGCCCTCGGATTCGTCGCGTTGCCGGTGACCTTCGATGCGATGCCCGAAAATCTCATGAAAGAAAACGCCCGCCGCGCTACCCGAGAGGATTGCCGGCCCGATGTACGGCTCGACGGTCGGAGCCTGCAGCAAACCGGCCAGGTTCTTGCCGACTTTTTGCACGGCGGCGTCGACTTCCTCCGGTTTCGGCAAGTGCGACGGATCTGCCGCCTGGAAATCCTGGTACGTGACGAGATCCATGCCGTCGGCAGCTTTCGCCCGGGCTGAAATCGTCAGGGTTACATAGAGACGGCCGTGCTCGATTCTGGCGCCCTCCGTGTTCACCAGGTACCGCGTCTCACGATCGACAGCGAGCGACACGTTCGAGGAAAGCACGCCATCGAACATGGCGAGTTCCGACGACCAGTGACGCAGCCGCGGAGCCCAGTCGTCTTCGGAGAAGTGCAGATCGGGCGATACATGCTCGGAAACCGCCGGCTTAGCCGACGAGAAGTCGTCGGATTGGTCTTGAGCGGCAATCTTGGTCTGCGTGTCGGATTTAATCTCTATTAACCGCCGCGACGCCAGGCGATACGTGCGATCGGTTTCCAGCCACACGCGTCGTCGAATCGCATTCGGCGCGTCCTCGAGCGGCAGGTCGGCGCCTGGTGTGAAGCGCGGCCGCTCGCCTTTGACCATGTGGTAGTTGTCCAGCTTCGGACTGCCCACTCGCACCGTAATGTCGAGCAGCCGCCGCTGCCCCTTGCTGTGCGACACCAGCGAACCCAGGCTGGCCGAGAGCGTGTCGGACTGGCTGTCAGTGACCTCGTAAGCCATGAAGTAAGGCGCGGGGTCGGCCTTCTCCTTGAGAATCGTGAAATTGCGCTGGAGTTCCTCCGAGAGGATCTGCGGCAGCTTCTGAGCGCACAAGGGTAGCGCCGCGATAAGAACAAATGGAAGGAAACGCACGAATTCCCAGGATATCGCGTTCTTTACCGCGGCCGCCGTAAAGTCAGAGCAAGGGGGATCATGGCCAGGCACACCAGCGACATAAACCAGAAATCATCAATGAAAGCCAGCATCGCCGAGTGCTGCTGCACCATTCCGTACAACATCGCCTGCGACTGCTGAGCGGCATCGGCGGCACTGGCGCCCTGCGACGCCAGCGCCTGCGTCAGCCCGGATGAAATGCTCTGGTATGCGGAATCGAGGGGCGTCAGATGGCTCACCAGAATCTGTTGATGGAATTGCTGCCTTCGCGCCAGCATGGTCGTCGCGGTGGCAATCCCCGCGCTGCCGCCAATGTTGCGCGCCAGGTTGATCAGGCCGGTGCCGGAGTTCACCTGTTGCTTTGCGATGAACATGAAAGCCGAGGCGTTGATGGGTACGAACAGAAACCCGGTTCCGAGCATTTGCAGGCAGCGGCTCAGCATGGCGGTACGGAAATCGAGGGTCAGATTAAATTGCGTCATGCGATAAAGCGCCAGGGCCGATATGCTCAGACCAAAGACGATCAGAAACCGAGGCTGTGTCTTGTTCATCATGTAGCCAACCATGGGCAAAGCCACCAGCACCAGCAGTCCGCCGGGGGAAAGCACCAGGCCGCTGAGCAACGCCGTATATCCGAGCAATGTTTGCAGGAAAACCGGCATCAGCATCGTGCTGCCATACAGAACGAAGCCCAACAGGTACATCATGGCTGTCGCCAGGGCGAAATTCCGGTTTTTGAGCATTCGCAATTGGACGATGGGGTCTTTCTGGCGCAACTCCCAAATCACCGCGATCGCCAGACAAGCGACCGCCAGCACGGCAGACCATGAGATCAGGCTGGAGCCGAACCAGTCGCGCCGCTGCCCCTCGTCGAGCATCACTTCGAGGAACGCCAGGCCGGTCGTGATCAAGCCGAGTCCGATGTAGTCGAGCTTGATACCGTTCCTGGTGTCGCGTCTTTTAAGGTATGGCGGGTCGAAAACGAAAAATTGGGCCATCAGGAACGCGAGGGCGCCGATCGGGATGTTAATGAGGAAGATCCAGCGCCAGGTGTAGTTGTCGGTGATCCAGCCCCCCAGCGTCGGGCCGATCACGGGAGCAAAGATGACCCCCATGCCATAAACCGCCATCGCCATGCCCTGTTTCGATTTCGGAAAGCTCTCCACCAGAATGGCTTGCGCAATCGGCTGCATCGATCCTCCGCCGAGACCCTGGAGCGTCCGGAACAGAATCAGCATGCCGAGGGACGGCGCAAACCCGCAAGCGAACGAGCTGGCGGTGAAAAGCAGCACGCACACCAGGTAGAAGCGCTTCCGCCCGAACAGGGACGAAAACCACCCGCTGAGCGGGAGCACGATGGCGTTCGCCACCAGGTAGGACGTCAGCACCCACGTGCTCTCGTCAACGCTGGCCGACAGGCTTCCGGCAATGTGAGGGAGCGCGACGTTCGCGACGCTGGTGTCGAGCACTTCCATGAAGGTCGCCAGCATCACGGACATTGCGACCAGCCATGGGTTAATTTCGGGACCCCGGCGTTCAGTGTTTGCGAAGTTCATTTACCGCGTCAGAATAGTCGCTTCGACGTTCATGCCCGGGCGGAAGACGACGTTCTCCGGAACGCCTTCCAGGATCAACTTCACCGGGATGCGCTGCACCACCTTTACGAAGTTGCCGGTGGCGTTTTCGGGTGGCAGCAGGCTGAGGCGGGCGCCGGTAGCTCCTGCGATGGAATCGACATGCGCGGGGAAGGAGCGCCCGTACATGTCCACCTTGATCTCCGCCTTTTGCCCCGGCGAGACGTGCGCGAGCTGCGTCTCCTTGAAATTCGCCGTGATCCAGATGTCATCCAGCGGCACGACGGTCAGCAGCGATTGCCCAGGCTGCACGATCTGCCCCATTTGGACGGTCTTCCGCGTCACCAGCCCGCTCACTGGGGCCGTGATAGTCGTGTACGTCAGCTCCAGGTCGCGAGCCTCGAGGTTCGCGCGCGCCTGCTCCACCCCGGCAGATGCGGTGGCGGCCTGCGCGGCGCTGATGTCCACCTGCTTGCGATTCGCGTGGCTCTGTTCCAGTTGCGCACGTGCCTGGGTTACACGCGCCTTCGCTGCATCCAACGCCGCCTTGGTACTTTCGGCCTGTTTTTCCGCCGCGGCCAGCCGCTCCTTCGCCGCCGTCCACTGCCCTTCGGCGACGCGCGCCGAGGCGATGTAAGCGTCGTACTGAAAG
>Ga0209168_10000050_pt1 | contig 135247 bp, 106 predicted proteins | sample Coa_R1_FD_187156 | JGI IMG/M metagenome (GOLD analysis project Ga0209168, IMG submission 187156) | Surface soil microbial communities from Centralia Pennsylvania, which are recovering from an underground coalmine fire - Coalmine... | ecosystem: Environmental > Terrestrial > Soil >...
GACGAAACGTATCAGGCGAGCCATCGGGATTCCGCATAACCAAAATATTTGCCCAGGATGCGTCAGCTGCCATAGGAGTTCCTCCTTGGGAACTTGGTTGTAGTCGTGCAGCGCACGACGGCCAGTGAACATCGCCAGAGTCCACGCCGACGACGGACTCGCGATTTTGCTAACAGACAGGCGCGACCCGCGCGGCTACTACGGTCGAAACAGGGAATACAGCGAGAGGAGCACTAATCGATTGATGCTGGCCTCGAGAAATCATGGAATACCTTTGGAGAAATCGCCTGTCAACTCGCGACGAGATGATGACTTTGATCGAAATCCAGCGGGCTTCGTATTCGTGGAAGCTGAGACAACTATATGTTCAAGGGCCGGTACTAACTGTGCACAATGAGACACCTTGGCACGATCAGCCAGATGGCGACTTCAGCTCTGCAATTCGTCTCGGCATAGGGTTCAGACACTCATGGGCCTGGGACGAGCCGACCTTTTGCCTCAGAGTCCCGCAGTTACCACCTTTGGTCCTTGCGGTTTCGGCGAAGAGATCGTGCTCTCACGGCGGGGCCTGGGTGCCATGAAGTTCTTCCACTGAAATGGGTGCCCCAGGTGCCTCGCATTTGGGAACGCGAGACCACGTACCCTTCACAAAGCTTTCCTGTATCCGAGGAGAGAACAAGACTTCAGGTGGGTTGACTTAGCTCATGGAACCTGAAAGAGGGTTCGGGGTTTGCCGGAGTCGAACCCCCTCATACACGCCGAAAGATTAGGATCAAACGGCATGTGACGATCGGGTTAGCCGCGCCAACGAGAGTATCCCCAGCCCCCGCCACCGAGCAGAAACAATACCAAAAGAACAATCAATACGGTTGACATGTTGTACCTCACTTGTGAGAAGGAAGCTAACGGCCTTAAACGGTCGTTTCACTTCTTCACTACGCAACATCATAGAAGTGACCAAGAAGGGATGTCTGAGCACTTTGGACCACTTTGAGCGATTCGATCGTTGCGATGCGCCGATGGCCCAATTAATTGTCGGAACTGAGCACTTTGGACCGGCCAGGGCATTCTTTCCAGATCTATGCTGCATCTAGCAAATCGATGAAGAGGCGTGGCGGAGCGCGACGCTCTAGGCCTCGGGGAAAAGAAAACACTATGGCCCATGCTGTCAATAAGCGAATACCCAAGGTGCGTAAAGCTCCCCAACCACCGCTTTCACGCGCTGGGGCGATCCCTGACTCAGACCGTGCCAAGAGACCACCGCTCTCCGAGCCCGACGCCACTAGCCAGGAGTTGACTCCCGGAGATCGGGTCGAGGGCTTGGGGGACTTCGGAAAGCCAACTGGAGAATTCGGCACAGTTAAGCAAGCGAACGAAGATGACGCGGTCGTCAAGTGGGATGATGACGGTCGTGTGAGGGTTCACCAACCGTCGCTCAAGAAGGTCTAGCCCGTTTGAGCCAGGGCGAGCCGTATCAAATGGGAACTGCAGGCATTTGGGTGACTTCGCCGAGCTTAAAGGAATAAAGGGGGAAAAGCTCAATGCGACAAAAACTCGTGCTCTGGTTTCTGCTGGTGCTTACTGGATTCGTGATTGGGTTTATCCTGCAGTATTCCAGACTACAGCGGGTACAGCAGGACCTGTCGGCATCGACAAAACAATTGGGATCTTGCCACTCCAGCCAACAATTGGCTCAGCTTCGCGACACAACCACGATGATGTATCTGGAAGTTGCGCAGAAGAACTACGGAAAGGCCGGCGAGTATTCCGGGGCGGTTTTTGATCAAGCCCAGCAAATTGCGAGTAGCACGGAGGACCCTGCGCTCCGCAACTTTCTTCGTGAAGTCCTGGTAACGCGCGATCAGATCACGGCAGACCTGGCCAAGGGAGATCCCGCCGCACTTTCAGAAATACAGCGACTCCTATCGAACCTCGAGCACACTGCGAAGCATTGACGGACTGGCTCAAGAAACCTGCGAGACACTTCGGGTGCAATGCGGGAGAGTGTTGATCATTTATTCACTTCACTCCTCCGACACGTTCGACCAGATGCCAAGCGCTGATTTACAGCACGATCAATTCTGAACAGTTTTCCGAAGCCCAAAGTTCGATACTGACGCTTCACAAGGTCTGCCAGTTTGGGGAACGTCGTGGATAACTTTGGTTTTACGAACATTCTTAATGTAGGGAGGTCTCAGTGAATCTAAATCTGCTAGATCCGAAGCTGATTGCGCTCGTCGCCGCGGTGATCGTGATCGTCGCAGTTCTTGCTTGGCTGTACATGCGAAAACGCAAGAGTACGACGAAAGACCTGCGGCAAAAGTTTGGGCCCGAGTATGACCGGGCGGTGCTTAAGCATGGTTCAGAACGAAAAGCAGAAGCGAAATTAGCCGATCGCGAAAAGCGGGTTGAAAAGCTCAACATTCGCGATCTTGATCCGATGGAACACGAACGCTTTTTGAAACAGTGGGAGTCCGTACAGTCTCGCTTTGTCGATTCCCCCAAAGGGGCGGTCACAGAAGCCGATGACCTGGTCTCCTCTCTAATGAAGACTCGCGGCTATCCCGTATCCGATTTTGATCAACGTGCGGTCGACATTTCTGTCGATCACCCCCGAGTGGTGGCGAACTACCGGTCTGCGCATGAAATTGCGCTTCGGGTTGGGAAAGACCAAGCAACAACGGAAGACCTGAGAACGGCGATGATCCACTACCGCTCTCTTTTCGAGGAACTGGTGCAGGTACCGACGATTGTGGAAAGGAAAGAGGTGGCGTAAATGGCTGAACTGAAGAGAAGAGAAGAACCTACGACGGCCGAACTGGCGAGCTACGTTGCACAAAAGCAGCCCGACGGACCGAAGCTGGTGAAAGGCCAAGAGCCGGAAACTCCGGATAAAGCGGCTGCAGCCTCAAAGCCCATGCCCTTGTTTTCTGAATCGGAGATGGGAGATTTCCGATCGCAGTGGAGCAAAGTACAGACTGGCTTCGTGGATGAACCACGCCGGACGGTTGAAGAGGCAGACAAGCTGGTTGCTGCGGTGATGCAGCGACTCGCGGAAGGTTTCGCCAACGAGCGATCCGGCCTGGAAAAGCAGTGGGAGAGCGGTGACAACGTGTCCACGGAGGACCTGCGCCTTGCCTTGCAGCGCTATCGCTCTTTCTTTGACAGACTCCTGAAACTGTAAGGATAAACACACGCTTCAGATGCAGAAACGATGCCTCGACTTGAGGATGCACGGACCTCGATGTGATTCGAGGAGAAGGAGAAAGACAGATGAACCCCAGCACGAAGGATGAGATAAAAGGCACTGTTCATGAGGTGAAAGGTAAAGTCAAGGAGACGGCCGGGAAAGTGACGAACAATCCTAACTTACAGGCCGAAGGCAACGCTGAAAAAAACACCGGAAAAGTCGAGAAGAAGGTCGGACAGATAGAAAAGGTTTTCGAGAACTAGATTTAGGCGCGAGAGAAGTGATGTACCGCCGGTCTCAGCTCAGTACTGCTGAGACCGGCGGGCGTCAGCTTGACACCCGGAGTTCTGTAGTGGGCCGCGTGGCGATAAGCAGGAATGTGCAATTCGGGGCAGACAGCGAGTAGCCGCGCGCATTCAGTCAGGCGGACATGCAGGGGAACCTGAGCGGCCTTCCCGTGCTCACTGCTCGTCCCTATTGGGTGGCGGAGCCCGTCCGCGAACGCGGCTCCGCCCTTTTTGCGCGCACACCCGATCCTCTGAGCGGGCCCTGCTACCATTGACGCATGTTCAATTTCGGAAAACCGAAAACAGCTAGCGACTGGATGGTTCACATCGCAGGCGCCATCGTTGCGATACTCCTCGTGTGGTGGATGCTGCGGATGTACGTACTGTGAATGCCTAATACCGCTAACTTCGACACTTGGCGCAAGTGCACTCAAAGGCAGCCAAATAGTTCGGCAAGTGAGACACTGTGGGTATGAAGAAACCAGAATTGACCGACATGGGTTGGCTTGGTCCCAAGGACGAGATGGATCGCGCCAGTCATCTCATCGGCAAGTGTTCCGAGTGCCATGAGACTCTCTGTGTCGAAAAGGCCAAAGCCGATAGACAGCAGACGCAACTAGAAACCAGGGAAGTACTCGACCAGGTATTCCGCGCGCACATCAAGCTGAAACATTCTGAAGATTTCAGCCATGCTGATTAGTGAGTGCAATCGCGAGTGGCTGTTGAAAAGGTCCTACGCACGAAATTAGCAAAAACACAATTGCGCTAACGAAATTAGCATAGATTCCTGATGGACAGACGCCGCTCCAGCGTAAACCCATTGAGTCCAACATGCTGGCCAACAATGAAGGTCAGACCCAGAGCGGGTCTAGCCGGAAAGAACTTCAAAATTGAAGCGGTCGTGAGGGTCGAATGTCGGGTTGCTCGCCGTTAACCCATGACCGCATCCCTGTTTGGAATACAGATAGGCTACGCGTATTGCTTTCTATCGACTGGTCAATTCGGCACACTTGTTTAACAGAAATATCCGATGAGGTGACGGCTTCCTATTTGCGCTCGTTGACCTCCAACGAGTGAGATGGGATATTTCAATAGCTCATCTAATGAGCGTGAATCGATGCGGTCTTGGTCTTGGTGTTACCAGCAACGGATGCGAAATAGCGCACCGTCACATCTGCTCCCATATCAACGACTTGATATTGCCCGACGGATTCTGGATAAGTTGCGCGCTTCGGTGTGAAATAGCGCACTGTCACGTCGTCTCCAACGTGAACAACTTTGGTCGCGAGCGCCACCTGATGGAGGAGGGTGGCAGTCCTCGAGTCTCCTACGGCAGTTGACATGGTCCGAAACGTGGGCATGTTTTCAGCGTGCACAGTCTTTGCGGGTCGCAGACGAGCCTGCTCCTGTATGTTATCCATCCGCTGCAGCTCTAAAGATCCCCATAACAAACCTGGGTGACGGTCCCCGTAGGCAATCCAGCAAGCTAACACAAGGACGGTAACAACCGCTGCCAAGTCCCCGTTCCACAGCCGCTTGGGCCAAGGAACGCGTTTTCGTGGCTGCATGAGCAATGTTGCAAGCGCCTCGGGATGCCTTGGTCTGTCCTTTGGCATCGTGGCTTGGCGAGGCTGGTAAATCGCATCCTCGTTTGCTGAGGCCGGCGTAGGTGCACCGTCTTTGAGAACCTCGGACTCCGGGCAAACCTTGGCGACATAGCATTCCTCGTGAACGGCCTGCCCATACTCATCAGCCTTACTGGTTTCTAGGGGAACTGGGCTATTGCAAATACAGCAAGCTGGAAGTAACTGCGCGCCTCTCGGAATGGAGGATACAATCCCTTGCTGGCGATCACCGAGCGGACCGGATAGAGTTGTAGCGGAGCGTGGAACGATGGCCCGCATAGTGGTTCCATGACCATCCGATTCTATTTCCAGTTTGCCGTTCAATTCGTTCATGCGCTCGCGCATTCCGGCTAGGCCGACCCCCGTTTCCGCTGCTGTTTCACGAAGTCGAGACAGCCGCTCCGCCGGGATGCCGGATCCATCATCTCGTATTTCCAGAACTATCTTCTGCAGTTGGTGATAAAAGCAGACGCTCACCTCCGAAGCGCCAGAGTGGCGATGTACATTCGTCAAGCTCTCCTGGAGGACACGGAAGAGAGCAATCTCTGTCCCGGTGGGGAGTCGCTCTTGAGCGGTTGCGATATCCAACTTTACGTTGACCCCGGTACGCTTGGCGAAACCCTCGACGTACCACTCCGCTGCACAAGCAAAGCCGACCTCATCCAGTAGTGGTGGGTGCAGCAGGTAAGACATGGTGCGAATTTCTTGGATAGCCTGATCCGCCAAAGCGGCAACTTCGGAGGCAAGAAGCATGGTGGATGGATCTTGCTTGCAGCGTTCCTCAAGAAAAGAAACACTAATTTTCAGAGCTGTCAATGTTTGACCCGTGCTGTCGTGCAGGTCCCGAGACAACTTCCGTCTCTCCTCATCCTGCACTTTGAGAAGCCGCTGCGACAGGGTCTGCACTTCGGCCGTGCGTTGCAGAATCACCGATTGAAGTTGGGAATGCTCAAGCGCAATTTGTCGAGAATGATCGGAAAGGGGCCACATAATTCCTCCTGAGCGGCAGCGGCCAATTCGAGAAATTATTTCCTTTGACGCTCTCAGAGTCTGATCAAAATTGCACAACACGGTTCCGTGCGGCGAGGCAGTCTCGGAAGTTGAAAACCGAATAGTTGACGAGATCGGGGCGTTTGCACGCAATCGCCTTGCCCGTACCCGCGCAACCCGACCGTGACCTCACACCCGAGCGTGCGGAGACTACTCGCCATGTCATCGAGACCATTTGCTGGCCACCAGCCTCACAAGAAACCTAGTCTGCGACGTGAGCATTCTCCATTCACCCTGATTCCAGACCGAATGGCGGTCCGACTATGGGACACTAGCCGACCGACTACCGACTTGGTTTGTCCGAGTGTTCGGTCAGAGCGAAGTAGACGGAAGGGGAAACCGTCGACGGTGCCCGAAATACCTCGATGCCGGGGGGTATAATAACGTTGAATGACCAGAGGTGTGCCCACGGCTTCGCCTCGCGAATCCGAAGGTTCAACGAAAATCGCTGTTCCGCCGCCGATTGAACGGAAATCGCGGCGCACGCGGAATTCCACGCGTCCACCCCCAACCCCCAAGAACGGCCCCAAATTCGACCCTCAGGTGTTCCTCGACACCATTGGCGAAGGCAGGAAAGCTCTGCTCTTTCCGAAAAAGCAAACCATCTTCGCCCAAGGGGATCCCGCAGACGCGGTATTTTATCTTCAGACCGGCAAGGTGAGACTCACCGTTGTTTCCAAGGATGGCAAGGAAGCCACGATCGGCATATTGAGCGATGGGAGTTTCTTCGGCGAAGGTTCGCTTGCGGGTCAACCTCTTCGCATGGGTTCTGCAACCGCAATGACAGATTGCGCTGTTCTGAGAATTGAGAAAAAGGCTATGGTGGATACGCTTCACCGCGAACACACTCTTTCCGATCTGTTCGTCGCATATTTGTTGACCCGGAACATTCGATACGAAGAGGATCTGGTTGACCAACTGTTTAATTCCAGCGAGAAAAGGTTAGCCCGTGTCCTTCTCATGCTCGCTCATTTTGGCAAGGATGGGACTCCAGAATCCGTGATTCCGAAGCTCAGTCAAGAGACGCTGGCCGAAATGGTAGGTACCACTCGATCGCGGGTGAGCTTTTTCATGAACCGGTTCAGGAAATTGGGATTCATTGACTACGCCGGGGGTGCAGAAGGCGGGCTACAGGTTCACAGTTCTATTCTCAACGTCGTTCTCCATGACTAGCGGACCGCGTCATCCCAATTGAGAGACAGCGACTATACAGTGATCTAGGGCGGGCATCGCGCCCACAGAATTCGATGAAGCAGGCGCACGCCCTATCCGAGCGACTCCCAAACGCGTTACATTAGGCTGAACGTTTCATGTCCAGGTGTCACCGGAATTTTGGATCATAGCGGAACGGAAATGATGCTTCCTCCTCAGACGCGAGATTTGGCCCTGCGACTTCTTGCTCACGAAAACGCTGCGGGCAAGACCTCCGAGCCGACAGAATTCGCGGCCTTTGGCGTCTGTGAGAGATTGCGCCAGCCCCTAATCACACTCGCGGGACTTGCCGGTTTTCGCTCGCTCCTCTCTCGTGCTCTGACGCTGGCGAGGGCGGAAGCTCCCAGTCTTAGCGTGGTGCAAGTCGCGGCGGATGGCTCCTTACAGGGTCTGGAGGATCTTCGGCCGCAAGGCGACGGGGACCAAGCGCGGGGGGCAGGAATAATTCTCATTACCCAGTTACTCGGGCTGCTTGTCCGAGTTGTTGGAGAAGCTATGACGTTGCAGCTGGTGACGTCTGAAATTCTTCCAGACTTTAAGTTCCTCTCGAAGAGCGCTATACCTATGGGCTTTGAAGCGATCGTCAATGAAGTCGACGATCTCCAAGGCGTCAGCGCGCGTCTCGAAAGACTGGCGGAGCAATATCCACCCGTCACAGAGGCGCTGAGGTCTATCTCGGGAAACGTCCTAACCACGGCGACGGTATTGGCGGTAGTGGCTGCAATTAAGAGCCCCAAGCCGAACTGAGTACACATTTCGCGCCCTGCATGGAAAAGACAATCGTGAGTCTTCCAGAGTCGCGACATTTGGCCCAACGCCTTCTCGCTTACGAAGCCGTTGCGGGCGAGAACTCCGAGGCAGCGGAGTCTGCGGCCTTTCGTGTCTGTGCGAAGCTGCGCCGGCCTCTGATTACTCTCGCGGGAGTTGCCGGTTTTCGCTCGCTCCTTTCTCGTGCTCTGACGCTGGCCCGGGCGGAAGCTCCCAGTCTTAGCTCAGTACAGGTCGCGGCGGATGGCTCCTTAAAGGGTCTAGACGAGCTTGCGTCGCAAGCTGATAACGAACAGGCCATCGATGGAGGAGCCATTCTCATTGCCCAGTTAATCGGGCTGCTCCTCACTTTCATTGGCGACGGTTTGACGTTGCGGCTGGTTCAGGATGTGTGGCCGGAGGCCGTCTTCGACGGCCGTGTGTCCGAGAAGGAAGGGAAAGCTTGAGCACAGCAGATAAGGTGAAAATAAACAAATTGCAGACTGGGGTCCCGGGCCTCGATGAAATCCTGGGCGGCGGTCTTCCGGAATTCTCTTTTAATATCATCGCGGGTGCCCCGGGAAGTGGCAAGACTACGCTGGCCCATCAAATCGTATTCGCTAACGCGACGCCAGAGCGCCCTGCGCTATATTTCACGATCCTCGGCGAACCCGCCATCAAAATGCTGCGATACCAGCAACAGTACACCTTCTTCGACCCGGCCAAGTTAAACAATGCTGTCCGGTTTATCAACTTGAGCGAGGTTGTGTTGGAAAAGGATCTGGACGCAGTCTTAGACGAGATTACGAAAGAGGTTGAGAAGGCAAGTCCCGGCGTCGTTGTAGTGGACTCCTTTCGCACCGTGGTGCGGAAGGCGCTCGGCGGTACAACCGAAGTGGAACTGCAAGCTTTCATTCAACGGTTGGCCTTGCTACTCACGAGTTGGCAAGCCACGACCTTTCTGGTCGGGGAATATGTCGAAGGTGAGATCCGAGACAATCCCGTATTCACGGTCTCCGATGGCCTTTTTTGGCTCTATCAAACATCGGAGCGAAGTTCCATTGTGCGGAAACTCCAGATCGTGAAACTACGCGGGCAGGCTTCCGTGCCCGGACTGCACACCTTCCGTATTACCAATGCTGGGCTGCAAGCATTCTCGCGTACTCTTGGGCTGGCAGGACAAACAAGGAAGATACCCAGTACACGACGTCTTTCCATTGGTATTCCGGAATTGGACAAGATGCTCGGGGGTGGCATTCCCGAGGGAGACAGTGTCCTGATAGCGGGGGCTTCGGGAACGGGAAAATCAGTCTTGGCCACCCAATTCATTGCTGAGGGCATACGTCAGGGGGATCCGGGAATTGTGGTGGTCTTCGAGGAACGACCGCAAGAGTACGCAGAGCGGGCCAGCAGCTTCGGTCTGGATTTGAAAACACCGCGACAGGAGAAGAAACTCGAAATTCTCTACCTCCGGCCGCTCGATCTCTCGGTGGATGAAACCATGCACGAGATTCTCGACGCGGTCCAGAAGATTGGCGCCAAGCGCTTGGTGATTGATTCGCTGGCGGGCTTTGAGATGGCGCTGGCACCCGGCTTCCGTGCGGACTTTCGCGAATCGCTCTATCGGATGATCACAGCCTTGACCGGAGTCGGGGTGACGATTCTAAGCACCGTTGAGGTGAACGAGTCTTTCACAGAATTCCCGTTTAGTACCTACTCGATTTCCTTTCTCACCGATGACATTATCCGGCTTCGGTACGTATGCATCGATGGCCGCCTTCGCAAGATCATGGTCGTTATCAAGATGCGCGGTGGCAACCATAGCAAGGATATCCGCGAGTATGAAATCACTTCCAAGGGCGTGGCCATCATGGGTGACCGTCTCACAGATTATCAAGGCCTTATCACCGGAATTCCTGAGCATTTGAACCGATCCGGCGATAATCAAGAGCGCTCACATAAGCCGAAAACCAAAAGCAGAAGCTAGAAACGATCGCGACTAACGCTGACATTACGGTTCGACAAACCATTCGCGTTCGCTATTTTGCGTGGATCTGCATCATCCTTGTGTTGACCGATTGGATCTCCGAGGGGAGGAACAGGAACGATGGCGTATCAGCCGATAGAAAACTACGGAATCATCGGCAACATGCGTACGGTTGCGCATATTGGCATGAACGGTTCGATCGACTGGTACTGTTATCCACATTTTGATTCGCCCAGTATTTTCGGCGCGATCCTGGATGATAAAAAGGGAGGTTGCTTCCAAATATTCGCCGGTGCCGATGGCGTGCGGCACAAGCAGTTTTATTGGCCTTCCACGAACGTGTTGGTTACGCGCTTCCTGCTGGCCGACGGAATCGCTGAACTAGAAGACTTCATGCCGGTGGGATTGCCTTCCGACTCACCTGAGTATCGCCATATCTACCGCCGCGTTCGTTGCGTCAGGGGAGCAGTGCGTATTTCCGTTGCTTGCCGTCCCGCTTTCGACTATGGACGGCAGACCCACGAGACGCTGATAGAAGCTAACGGAGCGATATTCAAGACGGGGAGCCTGACCTTGGCCCTCTCAACTGCGGTGCCACTCAGGAATGATGGGCGCGGAGGGGTGTCCGCCGAGTTTGTGCTTTCGGAAGGAAAATCACAGGTCTTCATTCTTAGGGACGACTGCAACGAGGGCGAAGTGCCATGTCCGCCGTCCGAAGAAGAGGCTGAGAGATTGCTGCGAGGCACTGTGAAATTCTGGCAAAACTGGCTCTCCGCCTGTACGTACCACGGGCGTTGGCGAGATCAGGTTCACAGATCAGCCTTAGCGCTAAAGCTTCTCACTTTTGAACCTACCGGAGCGATTATTGCTGCTCCCACCACAAGCTTGCCTGAAGTCATCGGAGGCGCTCGCAACTGGGATTACCGCTACACCTGGATGCGCGATGCCGCTTTCACCGTCTATGCATTTCTGCGTATAGGCTTCAGGGGGGAGGCGGCTGCCTTTATGGGCTGGATCGAGGATTACGCATCCAAGCACGCCCGCCCGAAGGAGCGCGGCGCAGTTGTCTTCACGATTAACGGTGACAACCAGCTCCCCGAGCACACGTTGGATCACTGGGAAGGGTATCGAGGGTCCAGCCCAGTACGCATCGGCAACGACGCCGTTTCGCAGTTCCAAGGAGACATTTACGGCGAGCTGATGGACGCGTTTTACCTGTCCAACAAATACGTCAGTCCCACTTCATACGACGTTTGGGTGAAGATCCGCGAGCGTCTTGAGTGGATCTGCGAACACTGGCAGCTTCCTGATGCCGGTATTTGGGAGATGCGCAATCGCCAGGAACACTTCGTCTACTCGAAAGTTATGAACTGGGTTGCTCTGGATCGCGGCATCCGACTGACTGACAAACGTGCGCTTCCAGCCGATCGCGCCAAATGGATGCGCGAGCGGGACAAGATCTATGAAGAAGTGATGACGAAAGGCTGGAACGAGAGGCGCCACGCGTTTACGCAGTTTTACGGCAGCGAGGACCTGGACGCGTCACTCCTGATCATGCCTCTGGTCTTCTTCATGGCTCCGAACGATCCGCGGATGATCGGGACCATTGACGCGATTCTCAAGAATCCGCGTGATGGAGGGCTCCTGAGCGACAGCCTTGTATATCGCTATCCGCCTCAACCCCGGATCGACGGACTGCCGGGGGAGGAAGGCACTTTCAACATGTGCTCCTTCTGGCTGGTGGAGGCACTGACCCGCGCTGGCGTGGCATTTCCCGAAAAACTGGATCAGGCCAGGTTGCTGTTTGAACGAGTGCTGGGGTATGCCAATCATCTTGGACTCTATGCAGAACAAACCGGGCCGCAAGGCGAAGCTCTTGGCAACTTCCCGCAGGCTTTTACACACTTAGCACTGATCAGCGCTGCTTTCAATCTGGACCGAACGCTAGGAAGCTAGGTTTGAGCGACGCGAGTCGATCCATTCAGCACTAGGAGACGTTCATGCCGGATCTCAGACAAAGATGCGCAACAGGAAATAGCGCGGAAGATACAGCGCCAGCCGATGCTCTGGTTCTATTCGGAGCCATGGGGGACTTGGCTCACAAGAAGATATTTCCTGCTCTTTATCACATGGTGCAGCACGGCCGACTGGATGTGCCCGTGATTGGCGTTGCCAGGGCCGGACGCACAAACGAACATCTCAAAGAGCGGGTGCGCGACAGCATCCAGCAGGAAGGAGGCGAGGTCGATCAAGAAGCCTTGACCAAGCTGCTGAAGTTGCTTCGCTATGTCGGCGGGGACTATGAAAAACCTGGGACCTTTGACTTATTGAAGAAAACGCTTGGCTCGGCCAGCCGCCCGGCGCATTATCTGGCAATTCCACCCAATCTCTTTACAAGTGTTGTCGAATCTCTCGCAAAATCCAGTTGCATCAAGAATTCGCGAGTCATTGTCGAGAAGCCGTTTGGACACGACCTTACTTCGGCACAGGAGTTGAATGCCGCACTTCATGCGGTGCTTCCGGAATCGAGAATCTTTCGTATCGACCACTACCTCGGTAAAGAGGCTGTTCTCAATCTCCTGTTCTTTCGCTTTGCCAATAGTTTTCTGGAGCCGATCTGGAATCGGAATTACATCGAGAGTGTGCAGATCACGATGGCTGAAAAGTTCGGCATCGAGGGGCGGGGTCAGTTTTACGACGCCACCGGCGCAATCCGCGATGTGGTCGAGAACCACATGCTTCAGGTTGTAGCTTTTCTGGCCATGGAGCCTCCAACTGGGCTGCACTGCGATGCCATCCGCGATGAACAGGTCAAAGTATTCCGCACCATTCCACAGCTGGACCCAAAGCATCTGGTGCGAGGCCAGTTCAATGGCTACAAAAAAGAAAAAGGGGTCGCACCTGAATCCACAATGGAGACGTTTGCGGCCGTGCGCCTGGAGGTTCAATCATGGCGATGGTCAGGTGTTCCGTTCCTGATTCGCGCCGGAAAGTGCCTGCCAGTTACAACGACGGAAGTACTGGTCAAACTCAGAAAGCCTCCGCTCGACACTTTGGGGGAGGAATCGAGCAATCTTTTCCGCTTCCGCCTGGGTCCAGGAGAAATTTCGCTCAGCCTTAGCGCCCGAGTAAAGCGACCCGGCGAAGAACTTGTCTCCAAGCCCGCGCATCTTTCAGTAGTCGAGGAGCCCACCGCGGACGAGGTGGATGCCTATGAGCGTCTCCTGGGAGATGCTATGCATGGAGATGGCATGCTGTTCGTCCGCGAAGACGCGGTGGAAGCCGCGTGGGCTATCGTCGATCCCATACTCGCCAATAAAACAGTTCTGCATCCATATGAACCAGGCTCATGGGGACCTCGTGAGGCGGACCATCTGGCTCTCGACGTGGGCGGCTGGCACAATCCCGAAGATAAAGAGAGCACAGTCTGTGATCCGAAAGCAGCCTAAAAAGACAGACTCAATTCGCCGTAGCAGACAGTATCTCTAGGAAGCTTTCCTATTCTGTGTTTTATTGGTTGAGTTAAAGGATGGGCTAATCTCAGTCCTCGTTCACTGGGTTCATCGAGGCCGCAGCGAAAGGCCATCGTACCTTCCGCGACCTCAACTCTGCTCAACAACTTGGATTCATAACCAACGATTGGAATTTCTCTAGCGGCCATACCTTTTTCGCCGTTATGAGTGAGCCACCCGCCACTCACGCCTTACGACGCCAGCCGGACGTCGAATTCAATTCTCACTTCGTCTTTGGCTCTGACGCCCGCTTTTCCGGGAGGCTTGATCTCGAAATCGGTCTGCTTCACGATGGTCTCGCCCGTGTAACGGCCGTCCTTTAGGGCAACGTGCACCGTGACGGGCCGCGTCTGCCCGTGCAGCGTCAGATTCCCATGCAGCGTCCACCGCCCCTGGCCGGCAGGCTCCGCGCCTGTGGACTTGAACACGATCTCCTGATGATGCTCGCTATCGAGCACCTCCGGTCCTAGCATCGTCTTCTGCACTTCCGCCCGATCTTTCTCGGTTTCGCCCTTGTCGATCACGCGCAGCGCAGGCGCATCCACGTGTATTTCAACCGCAGGATGCGAGCCTGTGTCTGCGGTGCCGCTGTGAATCGGCGCGTGCACTTCGTGCTCGTGTCCCAGACCCGCGAATACTCCCGTCTTTCCGACATGGATCGTTAACGTGGATTTCTGCGTGTCGATGTTATGTTGCTGGGCACTCACGCTCAGCACGCATATCAAACTCATTGCTGCCAGGAAAACGGCTCTCCTCATCGCTCGCCTTTCAAACTCGAGTTTGCGTTTAGCTCCGACAGTGACGGTTGTGGTCGACTGGCCACGCCAGGAGCGCCGCCTTCATCGTCCATTCGCGACACGGCTTCTTCGTCTAACAGCCGCTGATTGGATGAAAAGGATTCGGAGCCGGTTTTCTCTCTTCGCCAAGAGATGGTCAATAGCAAAGCACTCTCTTCCAGCGCTTCGACATCATGCAATACTCCGCAGTCGAGCGCCAACAAATGGCCTGCCGACACATCTACCTTTCGATCAGTCAGATGTACCCGGACTCGTCCATTCAACTGCTGAATGGATATCCTTCCCTCTGCTCTGTGCTGCCGCATTCGTGTACCGCTTTTCATCAGAATCAGAACGATTCGGAAATCAGGATATTTCGCGAGCGTCTTGGAACTCCGCCCAGTCTCGCGCCCCCAAGAGTCTTCTCGCCGGAGTTGCTGCAACTCACGATCCAAGTCGATTTGCAGCAGAGGTTCCGCTAATCCGGGCAATCGATTCAATGCTTCAATGCCATCGCCCGGATGGCAAGTGCTGAGATTCGTAGCCATGATGAACACCTTCTCTCCTGCGCATCTCCGTCGCACCTATGTGCAAGCCACTAAACCTGAACCCTGGGGCGGCACAGGACTGCCGAGAGTTCGGGGGACCCTAGAAGACCATGATCGACGATGTGTTGCGGCGAAACTGGTCAACATTGCACAGCGCTCGACAGATCTCACCATGCGGCATCCTGCCAAAGCGGCTTGACTGCCAGGCCAAGGATCCTCGGAACGCGTTGGCTGGTGTGCGCGACATGCTGAACCAGCCGCTGGAAGATGAGCCGCCGGTGCCTATGGGACGACCTGCAGACCTTGTCAGCAGACTAACCGAAAACGCTTTGAGCAAGAGTGCTTCTTGAACCGATAGGGTCTAGGCTCCATTGATGTGAAGGTTGCGGCCGTTTAGCCGATGCGTCTTCGTTCGAGTTTGGGACCCTGAACCGTCTCATGCCGATGACTGATGCAAACGTGAAGCCTTTCAAGAATCGGGGGGAGTGAGCAATCTTGAACAGTAATGCCATTTGTGGAGCAGTACTCTCTCCAAGCTACGTTTAAGCGGACGTCCTCCTGTGAAGGTGGACGCCCTTCGGGGCAGGCATGGGTTAGTGTTCGGCCAACTTGGCGACGTTCGACCCTCACGCCCGCCCTTTTTGACGTTTAGTATTTCGGTCTCGACCAGCCCCTTCGTTCGTTTGGCTCTCGTGCGAACTCAGCAGTCCGCCTCTGGCCAAAGGAGAGAAATGAAAAGACTAATGTTTGCTGCACTGGCATTCACTTGTTTGACGACCTTGGTCTGCTTGGCTCAGGAAGCCGCGAAACCGGACGATACAAAACAAGCCACTGCACAGGAAAATCAGAAGCCTGCGACCACCAGCAAGACCGTGACCGGTTGTTTGCAGAAGGGCCATGAGCCTGGCGAGTTGTCGATTACGGGCGAAGACGGAAAGACCTGGGACGTGACCAGTAAGAGCGTTAAGCTCGATGAGCATGTGGGTCATCAGGTGACGCTAACCGGTTCCGCTCATCGTGAATCGAAGGCGCAAGAGAAAGCAGAGGAAAAGAAAGAAGGCCAGATGGAGAAGGCGGCAGGCAAAGAAGAGTTTGGCGACCTGCGCGTGACCGATTTGAAGATGATCAGTGAGACTTGCAGTAAATGACGGAGTTCGATCAGTTTCTCCCCCAGGGCCAGCAACTTCGAAGCTGGCCTTTTGTTTGGGACAACGAGCGCGGCTGGGTTGAGTACATCTCGAAGAAACGTTCGTACGAGTGCTGCCTGCATGGGCATCGAAAGTTTTAATTCCAACGACAGTCATGCCGATACGGCGAGGACGATGTTCCGAAGGCAAACGCTGGAGGAAAAAGGATGTTTCATCTAATCTGGTATGTTCTCATTGGTTTGATCTCGGGGGTTATCGCGAAATCGGTGATGCACGCGCACATGACGATCTTCTGGACGATCGTGCTCGGGATCATCGGATCGATCATCGGCGGCGCTGTTACCCACATGTTTTCGCGACCGGCAAACGAACGATATCATCCCGCCGGCCTAATTTTTTCCACCCTGGGCGCGATCCTGGTTCTCTTTATTTGCTACAAGCTGAAGATTCATTTTCCCCAGGTCAACCCGTTCTAGCTCATCGATGATTAACCTCATATACCAAGATGATTGGCGCATAGGTAGCCGATGATGTCCGCGGCAAAAAGCCGAGCCTCTGGGTCATCAGCAAGAATTCGACCGTGCAGACCCAGTCCGGCTCATCTTGCCAGTATGGCTCCGAAACGTCCTTGCGATTCGTTGTCAAGATCGACAGATCTCCCAATTTGTCGGCTTCCCGTGCCAAGCTCGCGGTACAAGGACGGTACAACATGGCCATGTTCTCTTGCGTTCTCAATGGTTCCTTACAGGGCATTGCAGAGCGACCGCTGCCTTGTAATTACAACGTGATCCAGTTTGTTTGCGCCCTTTCACGGCGGTAACACGGGTTCAAATCCCGTCGGGGACGCCAACCTTCTCAATCAGTTGCAAATCCGCTCCAGAAGTTTGTAGGCCGGTTACGGTCCGATGAGCTTCGTGCTTGGTTTTTCTTGCACAACCTTCACGTCTTCTCCGTTCCCCTTGAGGAGCGTCGCGTATGTGTGGCGGAACGTATGCCAACCGACGTGGCCTACGATTCCGACTTCAACCGGCGATGTGTCAATCCTCAGATGTGCTATCAATTGCAAGCGATCGAAGGATAAAGAACAGGACGGGAGCCATATAGCGACTTGGCAGAGAGCCTCTTTGATTTAGAGCTGTTCAGCGTCCAATCGACGAACTCTTGAAGTTCTGGCAGGAGTCGGCTCTGTCGGAGGCTGCAACCAGCTTGCGGAGAGATCTGCTACATAACCAGGGTCTCCAAAGGTGCGTCAAAGAACCGGCGCAGCTTGTGACTGGGTAAGTTGCTTGCGATCTGCATCGGCCTGTTTGGCTTCTTTGCTGGCTTCGAGGGTAAGGTCGCACGCTCCAAAGCCAACGCCAATCTTTTTGAGGAAGGCATTCGGGGGAGTGCCGCCGGCAAAGATCCACACAAAATCATTCGGGATCTCCTGCCGCACGCCACCGACTTCGATTATCAGTGAATCCGTTTTGAACTCCACTGGATTGGAATTGAACAGCACACGGACTTTGCCCGAACGCATGTAGTCTTCGATGCGTTTGGCATTCCGTTCCTTGATACGGCTGAAACGATCGCTGCGGTATGAGAGCGTTACCTGGTTGCCCGTCTGGTTGGCAAGTCCCATGGCAGCTTCGACGGCGCTGTCGCCGCCTCCGACGACGAGAATCCTTTTGTTGATGTAGTGATCCGCCTCGATCAAGCGGTACATCACTTTCGGCAACTCCTCACCCTGAACGCCGAGCTTGCGTGGCTCTCCCGCCCGACCCAGCGCGAGAACGACCGCCCGTCCGCGATACTGATTTGTCGTGGTCACAACGGTGAGGATTCCGCAGTCGTCCTTCTTGATGTCTTCAACCTTCTCGCCGGTCGACACATTGAAATCAGAGCGATTGAGAATCATGTCCCAGAAGGCAAGCAGGTTCTCTTTGGATAGCTGCATCTTTTTGAACTTGCCGTACATGGGAAACTCGACAGGGCTCGTCATCACCAGTTTCTGGCGCGGATACTTGGCAACTGTTCCACCAACCTCGTCACGCTCAAGCGTGATGTAGTTAAGTCTCTTTTCGATGGCGCGCAGTGACGCGCTTATGCCTGCGGGTCCGGCGCCGACGATTATGACATCGTAAACTTCGGAAATGATGTGAGCCGATGTCATCGCCTTGAGTCGGGCGGCAATCGTGTCAACGCAATCGCGTCCCTGGTTCACTGCGTTCTTAATCAGAGCCAACCCGCCCAGCTCGCCTACGATAAACAAGTTCGGCACCGTGGTCTCGTACTCAGGCGTGAGATGAGGCAGATCGGCGGCCATGCTCGGACTAGCCATCACCATCGTGATCGCGCCAACTGGACAGGCATCCGCACACAGACCGTGGCCGATGCACTGGTGTCCATTCACAATGACGGCTTTGCCGGCAATCATCGCCAGAACGTCGCCTTCGGGGCAAACGCTGGTGCAGGTTCCGCACCCGATGCAATAGTTCGAATCGATATGCGGATGCTGAGCCTTAGGTCCCTCGGAAAAAAGCCTGCCTTTTTCTGCGGCCTCGCGAGCGCGAGCCTCAGCCTTCTTAAGACGCTTGAGATAGCCAAGCAGGAAGAAGAGGCAAATGAGGCTGCCGATGCCGTAAGTAATGAGCGTTTCCATAGGCTCGAATCAGAAATATCCGAGAACGAATTGCAATCCGATGTGCAATATCGCCAGTACCGCGAAGGCATAGCTGAAGGGCTTATGCACGACGTGCCAGAGATGAAAAACCTTCTGCGAGCGAGAGAGAAACAGGATTCGCTTGGAGAGCGCGGCCTCTTCCGCGGCTGCGTGAATTGCTTTTTCAAGTTCACGGTTCCTTGTGGGCAGGAACCCCGCCAGGGTTTGGAAATAGCCACCGAACCTCAGTGAGTGCCGACGGAGCCTAGCGACACGAAACACGCGCACCAGGTCGAGAATCATCATGTAAATGAGCGCAACGACAATGGGAAGGCGCGCCACAGTCGTTGCGTTCGGCATTCGAAGAAGTGCGCGCAAATCAGCCGCGGGAAGAAGATTCTGCGCGGCGAGTTGCTCGGACAATGTTTCCTGCAGTTCCTGGACTTCCCGCATCGACAACTCGGCGGTGGTCACCTTGCGCGGAATCTGCGCGTACAGATACCGCCCCACGACTCCACTGGCTGAAACAGCGAACATAATCCAGAAGGCCATGCCGGCGATGCCCTTAAACTTCAGAGTGGAGTGAAAGGCGATGATGAACGGCGCAGTGAGCCCCATCAGCACGTGAATGTCGAGCCAGTGCCGGGTGCTGCCCTTCGTCCCGAGCCATGCCCAGTGCTTGCGGAGCGGATACAGAAAGATTCCGACAAACAAAGCCACGCCCAGAAATCCGAGATACAGGCCAATCGGGCCGCTCGGGCGCAGCATGTGGTGCTTAGGGGAGAAGGGACGGTCGATGGCTGACAGTTTGTAGTAGTCGAAGCCGTAGACAAAGATTGCGAGGTTCGTTGCAAAGGCAAGCACGTACAAAGCGCGGAGGCGCAATTTATGTCCGCGCTCGGTGTCTGGCACGGCTTTCGCGCTACCGACAATACGGGCGGTGGCTGTGGCGTTCGCGCTCATTTCGTGGTCACCTGCTCCTCCGTAGTTACTGAGAATTTCTTGTATGCGGTGAATTGGTGCAAGTTACGCCAGTGCTGCCTGGGAGTCTCGACCTCCACGACGGCTTGGGTCGGAAACCAGTAGGCGGTCTTTGAATCAGCGAACAGCACAGGAGCGAAATCGATTTCGGAGTTCAGCGATTTCAGCCCAACGTCTACGAGCGAGTCTGCGATTCCGGCTTGGATCCTGGCTATAGAGCCCGTCTCGGCATCGATCCAGGCTATTCCCGAAAGTTCGAGGGGGTACTCTCTGCCACGCAAGGCCAGAGCTGCGGGCGATTTCGTTCCGACAATGTGCTCGAAGTGAACCTTCTCTAGATTTCGGCCTCCGATCGCTTCCTCGCCGGCCAGCGTGAACTTGAAGGCAGACGAATAGTAAGGATGGAAGATAAGAAACAGAGTGGCGAAGCCATTGCTCAGCAGCATCGGAGTGTTGCGGCGGTCCCGCTTCGGCTCGTGCACTGGGATACGCGACTCCGAAAGGTTCAACTCGCCTCCGGCATTCGTTAGAATCACGAGATAGTCATAGGTGGACTCTTCTTTGAGTTCTACTTTGTCTTGCTTGCCCAGCTTCTCCTGGCGTACCTGCTCGATGCATTTCACGTCCGAAAACTGATCGAGGAACATCTGCGTCTGATCGGCTGTGCGCCTCAGGAGGGCGCCCGACTCCTGTCCTTCTGAGGACGGCGGATTCGTGCCGGCAAGGCATACCCTCGACATCGCAATCGCCAGAAGTACCATTGCGACCAAGCGCGTTGCCCTTAAAAGGATTTGGATTGAGTGCTTCATTCTCCTTTCCTCTTCGAATCGAAACGGTAGCCGATCGAAAACATCATCTGGTCGTAGCTCAAGTCGCCGCGATTCGTGGTGAAATTCGATTGCAGGTAGTAGTGCGGGCCCAGCATGGTTTCGACCGTGCCGGTGATGAATCGGCTGTTTGTGTTGGTGGTAATAGCCGATGCAAATTTCTGCTGGCCCAGGAGAACCTCAAGACGAAGACGGTCGCTTACTTGACGGGAAAGCGCGAATGATTCATAGGAACCGTTTCCGAATGAGCTATTGAATTTGGCGTAGTGGAGATCTGCGCGCAGGTTCAACTTCGGAACGCGTCCGAAGGTAATGCCATACATTTGATTCAGAGAGGTTTTGGAATCGCCGGTGCCGTTGCTTTGTCCAATGTTAGTCGAGAGCCAAATCTGCTTCCAAACATCTACTCGACCGCCAGCACTGAAGCCCTGAAATAAGTATTTGTCGAGCAGCCCGGTGCCGATCAGAGTCGGATCGAACGTTGGGATATCGCGGAAATAGTTGTAGTTGAAATTCAGTTCCATGCGCGGATGCGGATCGACACGCAAGGTCAGGAAATTGCGACCGAGTCCGGGGCCGGGTGATGGAGTGGCGGAATTTCCTTGGGGATCGTCGAGTTGGGCCGATTCGTAGAGGGCAACAGTGCGCTTATAGGACAGCGAATCTTCGAAGAAAATGAATGGCCGATCGACTTGCCAGTTCACCATACTGACGCCGGCTCCGCTGGTGCTGCTGTAATGGAATCCGTTGTATTCACCGCCCTCGAAATTGACGAACGATCCCCCAATCACTCGGTTGGGGCTGTAATCCCATGAGGAAGGATCAGGCGTGGAACCACCGAAAACTCCCAGGACGACACCCTTCGAGAGTCTCTTACCAAAATACCCGCCATCAATCGTGTCGAGGCTGGGGGCCCATGGCAAATACAAGCGGCCAAATCCTGCGACCAGCGTAGAGTTGGGATTGTCGTACGTCATGTTCAGGTGATAGGTGCGGTTCAGCAGGTTCTGGAGTGTCTGCTGAGACGCAGCTGATGCTTTGGTGAGTTCACCGCGCCAGTAGCCGCTGAGGTTCCAATATGTTCCGCCGATGCGGGTGATGTCTCCGCGAAAAACCATGCCCACGTCAGTGCTGGTCACGTTGCTGGTTCCGTGGCTGAAGGTTTCGATGGTGTCGAAGCCAATGCGACCGCGCGCACGATTGACCGAGGGAAGCGGGGGCCGCGGAACTTCCTGACGTGCTTCCTCATCGAGTTCATCGCTTTCAGTAAAAGAGATAACAGCCGGATACTGCCGGGTGGTGCTCAGCGTGCGCTGCTGTACCATGGCTTCCGCGTCGGCCTGGGAAAGATAGGCGAGATCACCAGCTTTCACCGGCCGCTTTGGGGCGTGAAAGTCGGTGACGGCCGACATTTCCGCGACCGCTGTGACTTCCAGTTCCGCGACCACTCGTGGATCGCCAGCGTTTGCGCTGTCCCCCTGCTTCGCAGGTAAGTTCGTGTCAACGATCTCTAACTTCATGCCCTCGGAAAGGCCTTGCGCCTTTCCGCCATCGAGATATACGACGCCGTCAGCCACATATTTCACCTTGAACACCGTGTGCAGGTTCGGATCGTCGATGCGACCGATCACTGTCGACGTTTCAGTTCGGGCGGGTAATGCCGTTGCCGCTGCTGACGGCGCAGACGATAACACTGGCGCGGCTGGATCACTCTTGGGACTAGCCGGTGCGGTGGCCGCCTCAGAGGCTACGGAGTTTGACGTGGACGTCGAAGCCGGCGTTGGAGTGCTTGCGCTCACACCTGAGTTCGCACTGCCTGCAATCTGGACCGTGAAAGCACCCGGCTTCGGAGCGACTTCCGGCGATGATGCAGCCGGGAAGGTCGGTGAGGCAGTGGTGGGCTGTGTTGGAACGGACGCTGTCGCCGGGGGCGCTTCCGCCGGTGGTTCAAATGCCGGGCTTGGGACGGCGGGCGGCGGAGCAGGGGTTTGTGGAATATCAGTGGGCGCATCGCTGACCGGTTTCGGATCGTGCCGCTTGCGGAAAACAGCAATAAGGTTGCCCGTCGTGGCGGCTACGGGCGCTCCCCGTGTGGCTCGCGAATTGTCTGCGGGCGCGATCGTCACGAGGATGCGGTTCCCATCCGCTGTGACGGTGTAAGGATGACGATGATCCAGATCAATCACTACACGTGTGATGAGCGGGGTCTCGCTGTGCCTTCCAATTCGTACCTGACGTACACCGTTCGCGTTGACCTCAATGATCCCGTTTCCGGCGGCGTTTGCCGTGCCAGGAAAATCGAGCAGGATACGGTCGGGATGAATGGCAATTTCGGTTGTGGGCTTGATCGGCGCGCTGAGATCGATTTCGACACGCAGGTTCTCGCCATCGCGCAGTGTACCCACACTCTGCAATGTGGTGGTGCCCGTCTGCGCGGCAGCACAGTAAAGCAACAGCGTCGCGATTCCAAGATGTCTCTGCAGTGCTTTCATGTGATGCCGAGTCTCGCTCGTGTACATGGCCGTCTGCCGGCCTGGTGTTTCTGGAAAGCGTGGGCTTAGCCTCCGCCCTGGCCATTCTGGTGACATTGGTAGCAGTTGATGCTGTTGTAGACATAACCCGGAACGTTGTCGTGATGGAAGTTGTTGGGGTTATTGCCGCCATGGCATCCAGTGCACTGGAAAATGGCGTAGTTGTTGGAGTTGATATGGCACGTCGAACACACCCCACCGGCGTTGCCATGGCTCGTCGGGAACTGCGTGTACTGCGAATGATTGAAGGTCGCGCCGGTCCATGCCGTTGTGTTGTGGCAGTTCTGGCAGGCAGTGGGGAAGAACTGCGGTTGTGCAGCGTGACCGGGGTTCGTGGTGTTGTTGTAGTCGGTTTGGTGACATCCGATGCATGTTGTCGGCAGTGTTGTGTAGTTGTTGTTCACGTGGCAGTCACTGCAAACACGCGGCGGCACGGTATGCGAGCCGGTAAGGGGGAAGGCGGTGTTGTTGTGGTTGAAGGTCGAGTCGGTCCAGACAGTGGTGTCGTGACACAACTCGCAAGTCGTCGGGAATCCCGCGGCTGCGTGTGCGGGATTAGTGGTGCTGTTGTAATCATTTTGGTGACACGAATAGCAGAGAGTGCTGGTCAGGTTGTAATTATTGTTGACGTGGCAATCTGTGCACTGCCGGGGCGGTACCGTGTGGGCGCCCGTCAGAGGGAATCCGGTGCTGTTGTGGTTGAAGGTGGCGTTCAGCCACGAACTCGTGTTGTGGCACTGGTCGCACCCTTGCGGGAAGTTCGATGTTACGTGATTGGGATTGGTCGTTCCTTGATAGTCCTTCAGGTGGCACGTCACACAAGCTGTACCGGTTAGGTTGTAATTGTTGTTAACGTGGCAATCGGTGCACTGCCGAGGCGGCACCGTGTGCATGCCTGTCAGAGGAAATCCGGTACTGTTGTGGTTGAAGGTGGCATTCAGCCACGAACTCGTGTTGTGGCACTGGTCGCACCCTTTCGGGAAGTTCGAGGTCACGTGATTGGGATTCGTCGTTCCCTGATAGTCCTTCAGATGGCAGGTGACGCAAGCCGTGCTGGTGAGGTTGTAGTTGTTATTGGCGTGGCAATCGGTACACTGCCGCGGCGGCACGGTATGCATGCCCGTCAGCGGGAAGTGTGTCAGATTGTGGTTGAACGATGCGTTTGACCATGACGTGATGTTGTGGCACTGATTGCAAGTCTGCGAAAAATTTGCCGCCAAGTGGTTGGGATTGGTCGTTCCCTGATAGTCCTTCAGGTGGCAGCTTACACAAGCTGTACTCGTCAGGTTGTAGTTGTTGTTGATGTGGCAGTCGGTGCATTGCCGCGGCGGTACGGAGTGGCCTCCGCTCAGCGGAAATCCAACCGACGAGTGGTCGAAGCTCGCGTTAAGCCACGTATCGGTGCCATGGCAAGTCGCGCAATTCGTCGAGAAGGTGGCCTTCACATGGCTTGGATTCGAGGTCGCTTTAAAATCTGCTGCGTGGCACGAGTAGCACTCCGTCGACATCGCCTGGAACTGGCTGCTGGCGGCACCTTTGTGACACGAGTCGCAATCCACCGCTGCGTGTGCTCCGGTCAAAGGGAAACGGTTATTGTGCTGCTGGATCTGCTGCACGGTTACCTGCCAGCCGCGGACGGTGTGGCACTGTTCACAATTCGCGCCGAGTTGACGCCGGTGGATGTCGGCGTGGCAGTCCTGACACCGCTGTCCAAGGTTCGTGAACACCGGCTTGACATGGCATTGGACGCAAGTCACCGACTGGTGCATGCCGCGCAACGGGTATTTAGTTTGATTGTGATCGAATTCAGGAACCGACCGAATCGGTTTCCAGGAGTTCGCCGTGTGGCAATTCTGGCAGGGAACATTCAGATCTCCGTGAGGACTATGCGTCCCCTCGGACACCTGCGCTCGCGCTGGCATTCCGCACAGTACCAAGGCGAGCAGCACAAAAAAGTTAGATACGCCCCGAGATGCCCCCATTTGACCAGCCCCTTACGTGGTCACTACAAAAAGAAACGGTAGAAAGTACGACGAGTAAAGCAATTGCCGTTCCGTTTATGCTAACGACTCGATCGGTCCGTAGAAAGTTACGCGCGGGCCTGTTCGAGCGTCGAACTAGTTCATCGTCCGATTTCGCGCGCGCGGGTTGCTTGGTATGAGCCGATGTAAGAACTACGAGTTGCCTCGCAGTTTTTTCATTTATTAAGGTGTGTTGAAAAATTAAACACTGACAAAAAGCCTGTGCTGGCTCTATTTTCGGAACATTGCGTTTCGAAATCAGAAGGCTTGGTACTTTAGTTACCCGAAAGGATACGTAATGATTTGGGAGCTATTAGAAAAAGCGATTGCCTTCATTAGAAGCCCGACTGCCTGGCTTTCGAGACTGGATTAGTCGGGCCATGGCAGGCGGCGCAGTCCTTGGGCGTCGGTTTATAGAATAGGACGGTCTTGGCGGCAACTGTTCGGGTTAGCTTGTGACAGTCAGCGCAGCGCACATTCTGGTGAGCTCCTCGCAGTGGAAAGGCCGTTCGTTTGTCGTGATCGAACAAGGAAGGCTTCCACTTCGTAGAATTATGACAATCCGCACAGCGAGTAATGCTGGCTACTGCGAACTGCTTTCCGTGAATGTCCTGGTGACACTCCTCACACTGGTCAGGGGCCGCCTTGAAATCAACGTTCGTGATCGTGGTCTCGAGATTCGGCGGCTTATGACAGTCGATGCAGGCGGTCGCGCGGTGAGCACCGAGCAGAGCGAACTTCGTCGTGGAATGGTCAAACCCGGAGAGCTCCTTCCATGACTTTGTCGTGTGGCAAGCCTCGCATCCCGCTGCTGAACCGTCCGTCCGTACCTGGCGCATTCGTTCCTTGAATTGCCCTTTGTGGGGATCGTTGTGGCAGCTGGTGCAATTAAGAGTGCTCCAGTGGTAGATCACGACTGGCTTTGACTCGGGCTGCGCCGACTCCTTGTGGCAATCGGAACAAGGCACGGCAATGTGGCCACCGGTGAGTACGAAGCGCGTCTGCTTGTGTTTGGCCAAGCTGAACGTAGACGGCTTGTATCCCTCCAGATTGTGGCAGCGATCGCAGGCATTGAAGTATGGCGCCGCCGCAAACTGTCCTGCATGCTTGTCGCCGTGGCAATCAGTGCAGCGTTCGAACTTGACCTTAAATAGAGTCTCTTTTCCTTTGGGAATGTGGCACTGGGCACACTGCAAGCGCGCATGACCGCCCTGCAACGGATAGGCGCTCAGCGCATGTTCCTTAACTGTGTAGGTGGAGGGCTTCCAGCCGTTAACCGAGTGGCACGAGGCGCATTCTCCGGCGTCCGGACGCTTGGCAAACTGGCCATTGTGGGGATCAGCTTTGTGGCAATCCATGCACCTCTGGAATACCAGCGACTTCTTAAAATCGCCGTTAGCGTGGCATTGGGCACAATCCACACTGGCGTGCTTGCCTTCCAATGGAAACTTTGTCTTCGAGTGATCAAATCGCTCGTTCAGCGATTGAGCGGAGATCTTCTTCCAACCGCTGGTGTTGTGGCAGGACTGGCAGGTCTGCCCGACGAAGCTTCCGCGATGCGGGTCTTTGTGACAGTCCGAGCACTGGGCGAACGCAATCCCTGTGTATTGCGGCTTGCCATCGGCTCCGTTGGTGTGACACTTTGCGCATTGCACCTGAGCGTGGAGCCCCGTCAGTGGGTAGCGAGTCTTCGAGTGATCGAACTGAGTAACGCTGATATGTTTCCAGTCTTCAAAATTATGGCATTGCTGACAGGTGGGACCAAGGCGGCCCTTGTGGGCATCCTCGTGACAGCTGCCGCATGCGGTTGAAAGTCCGAGATAAGTCCGGCTCAGGTCCTTGATTTTGATAGCTGGCCGGTCGGAGGCAGAAATGCGGGAAGGGTTATGGCATTTGTTACAAGCCAAGCCGACGTGCTTGCCCTCAAGCACATACCCCGTTTCCTTGTGATCGAAGGCTTTGACGTCCCACTTGATCAGCGGGAAGTCCTCACCATTATGCTCTGAGTGGCAGCGTGCACACTCCTGGCTGGAGCCTGCAGGAATGTGATACGTGGCGTGCAAGCCTTTGTGGGCGGAAAGCCGGGTCGCAATCTCGGTGTGACAGTCGAGGCATTTGAGGGCTGCTTGGCCGCCAAACTTGTGGCAACTCGCACAATTCGTGGAGCCGTTGAGGGATTGGTGCGGCTTCGAGAGCGGGCCTGGCGAAATCTGCGCAGACGCAGTCCGAAAGGTCGCGACACTCAGACAGAAAAAAGCGGCATAGAGGCCGAAGCGACCGGGTCGCAACCACAGCCTCTGCAGATGCCTGCTGGCTGCGTATAGTGCCGCCGGTCGGTGTTCAGTTTTCGGTTCTTGGTCGCGCACTACGTTCCTCGCGAGCTGCCTCACGCAAACACACCCTAAATAAATCGAAGTCTAGTTGTCAGTGACGTCACGCACTAGTTACCGGAGGTGCATCGGACGCGATGTACGGCAAGTCATCGCACTACGCGAGGCGGAGCAACGCCCGTCGGCGAGGCTCAGAGGCAGAGAAGAGACTAGGTCATCGCGGAAGCATCTGTGGCTTGGTCTCGGAGGTATGGGATGACACAGTTTCCACTAGAAGATGCAAGGAGCCTGCGATCGGTGCTGAGATGTAGTACCAACTGCTTACAGTTTGGAAGCGATATGGGTCCGGGTACGCATACATATTGGCTGTGAGGTTGACTTTCGGTCTCGTACTTTGCCAGACTGGCCTGCTCTTCCTACGCACCGTTAGACGGTTTTTCAGACGGTAAGCTCGGTGCCTCCTGAAAGCCTGTGCCGAGGCCCTTATCCGCGGTTCCACGAAAGCACTTGAGGAGACCAGAATCATGAAATCAATCCGCCCGTTGATGTCGGTCGCTGCCGTGTTATTTGTCGCTAATCTCCTTCTGGTTGCTCAGACTTCGGAGGGCCGGATCCTTGGCACTATCTATGACGTCAGCGGAGCAGTCGTTTCGGGGGCGCAGATCACGATCACAAACAGCGCAACGAATGTGACCAGGCATCTGGTAGCAACCAACTCAGGTGAGTACGTTGCCCCGAACCTCGAGCCTGGATCCTACACGGTCGAGGCGGAAGCAAAAGGCTTCAAGAAGATTGTAAGCAGGCCGCTGGTTTTGGAAGTATCACGTGACTTGCGGATCGACTTAAGGCTTCAACCGGGCACTACGACGGAAACTGTTGTGGTAAGCGCCGAGGGCGCGCTGGTCGATACTACCGATGCCACATTAAATGGTGTCCTTTCGAACAAAGCGATTTCCGAACTGCCGGTCGAGGGGCGGGATTTCCAAAATCTGCTGGAACTGCATCCCGGGGTGCAGCGTACGCCGGGCGGCGGCTTCCAGTCCATTACCTCGAATGGCAATCGGGCAGATGACAACAATTTCTTCATCGACGGCGCGGATGATAACGACGCTTACTACGGGGAAGGCGTCGCCAATGAGGCCGGCATACAGGGCACTCCAGCCAGCTTTCTGCCGCTCGACTCCATCCAGGAGTTCAACACGCAGGAAAGTCCGACTGCGGATTACGGCGTGAAGCCAGGCATGGTGATGAACATTGGCATCAAGTCGGGAACCAATAACCTGCACGGTTCGGCGTATTACTTCAACCGCAATTCGGCATTTGATGCGCGGAACTATTTCAATCCGGTGCCGCAGCCGATTTCCTCGCTGCTGATGCATGAGTTCGGTGTGTCGCTGGGAGGTCCGATCAAAAAGGACAAGTGGTTTTATTTCGTGAACTATGAAGGCATTCGCGACAGAGTGGGAAATCCGGGCGTAACCGACAGTCCCGTGACGGTATCTTTGGCCAACCAGATGGGGGGAATTGCGAATTCGGATGGAAGCCCAAACTCAGCCTTGTACAGCGTTCCGGATGCCATTGCTTACGTGAACTCGGTTTCAGGGCAAGCCTATTGTCAGGCGAACTACGACAACATTCCGACCTGCACACTGAATCCGCTGAGCATGAAGCTCACGCAACTCTTTCTTCCGAACCCCGGCTTCACGATGTCCCAGAGCGATCCGGCGGCGATCAACTTCGATTTCGTGAACCACAACCGTGGCGACAATCTCGTAGCCAAAACTCACTACGTCGTGAACAAGGACAATATCCTGACGGCGAGGTACATCTACGGAAATACTACCCAGAGTGAGGAGGACACAATTCCGTTGCGGCCGGAATGGTTGTCGGCGACCAGTCCCATCACACAAGTCTTCGGCGTGAGTTGGGCGACAAATCCCAGTTCGGCGTGGTCGAATGCCGTACACTTCAGCCTCAATACGTTCAACGAAGCGATTTTTCCGATTGATCACAACATCAATCCGGCGCAGTATGGGCTGAATACCGGCGTAACCGATCCGCGCCTGTTTGGTTTTCCACGGGTCGGAGTCGGAAATGAGTTCAACTACATGGGAGGCAACTCCAGTTGGCCACTGGAGACAACGCCCAGCAAAACTTACAACGTTTCGGACACGGCTTCCTACACGCGGGGCAAGCAAACGATTCGCTTCGGCGGGAGCTTCCGGTACGGCGACGTCGACTATTACCGTGCCGGCTATGGACGCGGCCGCGTCGATTTTCGCCATTTATGGAACTTTCTTGACGGCGATGTCCGCCGCTGGCGATTTTTGTACGGAGACCCCCATCGCAATGTGAGCCAGAAATCGATGGGGTTCTTCTTCGAAGATGACGTGAAAGCGACGCAGCGAGTGACGCTGAACCTTGGCCTGCGGTACGACATCACGAATCCGATCAAAGATTCGCGAAACCTTCTGGCGAACTACTACCAGTCGTCGCCGAGCGCTCTTACCCAGGTAGGGCAAGGAGTCAGCTCGCTCTATCCGACGAACCACAACAATGTTTCCCCTCGCATCGGGCTGGCATGGGACGTTTTCGGAACGGGGAAGACCGTCGTTCGCTCTGGATACGGAATTATTTTCGAGCAGCCGGCGATCCGAACATTTATGTTCAACGGCGGAGGGCTAAACCTGAATGCAAATGGCATCCCGTACATCGATGGGAATGGAGTACAGCACAATGGTACGGGGGCGATAACGTCATTCCTGCAGATCTCGAACGCCGGCAATGAAATCAACTGGCTGCAGCCGAGCCAGGGACCAACCGTCTTCCCGAACGCTTCCAACGCGGGCAATGTCTGCAGCGTCAATAGCCAATGCAATATTTTCGCCGTGAATCCGCACTTGGCTACGCCTTACGTAATGAATTGGAACCTGAACCTGCAGCAGGAACTGAACAAGAGTACCCTCCTGCAGATTGCCTATGTTGCGAATCACGGAGTAAAGCTGTATAGCGTAACGGACACAAACCAGGTTAATCCGGCTTACGACGATGGGTCGGAGACAATCGGCCGTCCTCTGGTGACCGATTGCCCGGTTTCCCAAGGCGGGCAAGGCTTCGGCGGCCCATGTTTTCCGTGGCTCGGTTTCTTCAACTATCTGAGTAATCTGTCGAATTCGAATTACAACTCTTTGCAGGTGACGCTAACCAAGCGTTATTCCCATGGACTATACCTGCTAGCGGGCTATACCTACGCGCACGCTATCGACACGGCCACGAGCAATCTGGCGGGCGTTCCGCCGAATAGCTTCGACTACAACGCGGAGCGTGGAAACGGGGACTTTGACATTCGCAATCGGTTCACCCTATCGCTGACCTACGATCTTCCTTCGTATCACACCAGGGGGCAGATGTTGGAAGGCTGGGAAATCACGAGCGTCGTCAATCTACAGGCAGGCGAGCCCTACACGCTGGGGGATTACAACGATGACATCAGCCTGACAGGCGAATACAACGACCGCTGGAACATGAGCGGGGCGCCCAAGAACATACACTGGTCGCAGAACGCTCCCCTGCCTTATGTAAATCCGAATGCCGCGGTCTCCCCTTTCAACCTGAATGCCAATGGTGACGTAGTAGGCGGAGCCACACCGGCCGCCCAGTTGTGCGTCAGTCAGGCGCTTGCCACGGGCGGAGTAGGGGCAGCCGACAATCTCGCAGGCCCAAATGGATATGCTCTCGGCTGCTACGTCTCGGGGAACACGGTCATCACGCCGCCGGCGCTGGGCAGCCAGGGCAATATGGGACGCAACATTTTCCGCGGGCCCCGCTTCAGCAACTGGGATGCCTCGATTTCCAAAGTTTGGAAACTGAACGAGCGAATCAAACTGCAATTACGCGGAGAGTTCTTTAACATTCTGAATCATGCGAATTTCGACGTGTTCACGATGAATACCGATCTGTCGGTACCCAGCACGGCTGGAACGGTGGTGTACACGCCGGACGTAGCGGCGGCAAATCCGGTGATCGGGTCAGGTGGCTCGCGCCATATCCAGCTTGGGGCGAAACTTCTCTGGTAGCGAATTACAAGTACGGGCAGAGGAGCCTTCTCAAATAGCTGTTCTTCCTTTTCTCGATCACTTCGGAGCAGATGCAAAGCGGACGTACGGGCGGTTTTCTTAATAGATACCGCCCCCATCCTGCGTATTTCTCAACGCGCCTGCATCGACGGAGAGCGAATAGGAGCTTCCCCCGGTTCCGCTCCAGTTTCTTAAACTGAAATGTCCTCCCGACAAGACATGATTCACGGCAACGTCATGAACGGTGAGCGGACTTGCGCGGCGACAGATTGACGGAGGCTGCTTGACAAGCATGAAGTAAGCTCCCTTCCCGGGCCCAATGACCTTACTCTCTCCGTCGCCCTCAACCAGGACCGCACTCTTTTCGTCAACTGCAATCTCCCGGGGATTTGTGGACCATCCATCCTGGACAATACGCGCGAGGAATGCTAACGACCGCCCCATGCGGTCACGTTTGGCAAAATGCGAGTCTGTCAAGGTATTGCGAAGCAAAGCGATCTTCAAGAAATCGTGGCGGATCGTGACACGGTTGAAATACGGGTCGGACAACGCTTGTATGGAAGTTAGATCTGGGTCGGCAGCTGCGTCACCTTGAGCCGAGTAAATGTACTCGCCCAAGACAGCCAGGCCAGCGCTAGTTCCACCAATCGGTTTGCCTGCGGCAATGTGCGCATTGAGGGCATCCTGCACGGCCGTGTGTTGCCACCAATTGATATAACGGGCTTGATCGCCGCCCGCGATGAACAACGCCTCGGCGTGCCGGATGATATCGACGACCTTCGGATCATTTGCCGCCTTACGACTCGGAATAATCAGCGTCGCCACCGAATTCACTTTGCACAATGACTGGATATACGGGTTGTAGTCGTCGCCACCTGCGGCACGCACGATCAGGAAGTCTCCCGGTCCGCCCTTATCGCATAGGAAACGGAACGCTTCATCGAGATCCGAGCCTCCACCCATCAGCGCATAACCCGCGGTGGTCACGGTTGAGGCATCTTGATCGCTGCCAATACGCAGATACTTGTAGTCCGGGAGCTGTGCAAAGGATGTTAGGGTTGCGAACGCCAACCAGCAAGCAAAAGCGATGAAGTTCTTCACGGCGTTAGTTTATCAATAGAAACTGCAGCCTTTGCCTCTCTTGTCGAGCGTTCCTGCCTTTACAGGCCGAACCACAGGACCAAATCTCCGCAACAGTTCAGGTCATGGAAACACGCTTGGGAAGCGGTCGGCTGTGCCAAGGTGGCAATACTGAAGTAATCCTGGTTCCAGCCGGAGCACGAGACCCTGTTTGGGAATCGATCATGCGCAGCAACCCCGAAACGCCGAGGCTGGATATCGGGGGTAGGCTGCCCACGCACGATTTCTTGTCATTTACCAGACGGCAACCGACGATCTCATGTTCGGTAGCTTTTGAGTAGGTTAAACTTAAAATGTTTCCAGCTTAGCCCGTGCACCGAAGCCGCAATTTTCTTATGAAGACATCTATCCGGACCGCACTTTTTCTTGCCGTCGCAGTTCCGCTCGCAGTTCGCGCGCAAGTTCCCGCTGCTGGTAAGGCTAGCGAATCTCCTTTGTTCGTGAAAGTTCAGCTCGACAATTCCGTGAAGTTGTCGGCTCTGAAGCGCGGTGATTCCGTCGAGGGAAAACTGGCTCGCGACGTCTACTCTCCGGAAAATAAAATCTTCGCGGCGGGCAGTCAAGTTCGGCTCACGGTCAATCAGGTAGAACGCAAGCGCACGGTTCCAAGTGCGCGGTGGCCATGGGTGGCCAAGTTGTTTATGCCCCATCACCAGAACTTCCCGGTGTTCAAAGCCGCTTCCATCTTCATGCCTGACGGGACCCAAAGCCTGGTGCAAGCATCACTTCTTTCGGCCAGTCGCATGAAAGAGGTGAGCTTTGTTTCCGGCAAAAGCAGGAAGAAGGATGCCTCGGCCAAGTCAGTTTTCGTTGGAAACGATAGTCCTATTCGGAACTCTGCGCATGACGGCCCGTTGGCGTCGCGCGGTCCCGTTCTTTTCCTCGAGGCATATCAAAGCGGAGACCACCGTTCCCAGCCTTCCGACTGGGCTTTGCCCAGTGCAGCAAACTCTGCGGTTCTGCCTGCCGGAACGGCCTGCCGAGTTTTGCTGCTCAAGGACATCAGCGCGTCGAAGAGCCATCCTGGCGACGCGATACAGGCTCGCCTGCTTGAGCCTGTGCTTTCGGATTCCCACATCGTTCTTCCCGCTGGCAGCCTTTTCGAAGGACGGGTGTTGCAGGCAACTCCTCCGCGCACTATGAGCCGCGCCGGTTCTCTCACCATTTCGTTTGAGTCAATCACTTTGCCAGAAGGGAACCGCGTACCCGTGTCAGGCTCACTTGCCTCGCTGGGCGTCCGTTCCGGGTCGCCGACAAGAATCGATCGCGAAGGTCGGCTGCATGGCTCTCGTCCCGGTGTAGCTTGGATGTTGATCAACGGAGGCGCCACTGCCGGCCTCGCCAAAGTAGCAGACGATACAACTCAAATAGTGATCGAAGCCATCATCTCAACCGCAACCGATGCCTCCACAGCCGGTACCGCCCGCATCGTCAGCACCGCCGTCTCCGGCATCTTCTTGCTGACGAGAAAAGGCCATGACGTAGTACTCCCAAGCCATACGGAGATGAGCATTATGATCAACCGTCCGTTCACACTTGCCCCGCAGGTCGCCTCTGCAGCGGTGTCTAATTCCTTAATTCCTACGGAGTAATCTCCGTGCACCAGAGCGCTTCATAAAGGTAGTCAGAGCAACAAGGCGCGACCCAGAGAGTTCCAGCCCGCGAGCTCGTTCTTGCAACACTCAGGATCGACCTGAGCAGGACCGGCACTGAGTCAGGCAGCTTCGCGGGAAGCAGGATGCGCGTGGATTACCTCTGGCTTATCGTGCGCTGGACGGCGGATCTCCTGATCGTGCTCGGGTCTCTTGTCCAGCCGTACTCCACGAATCGGTACGGTTCTTCGAGTACGGACGGACTCGTAGATGGCTTCGATGATGCGGATATCGGCCAGCCCCTCGAATCCGGATGGTTCCGGCTCTTTGCACCTGAGAATGCAATCTGAAAAATACATCAATTCTGCAGCGAATTGATCTCGTTTGGGGAAGGTTCTGACTTTTGTTTTCTCACCAACGGTGACCTCAAGGCGGATGCCTTCAGCATATTCATAGGCAGGATCGGCACGAAGACTCCCCTTGCTGCCGACCACCGTGTAGCGACTCACATCGGAGGCTCCAAAGCTGCAGGTAAATACCGCCAGCCGCTGTTCGGGAAACCGCATGGCAACTGAGACCATCTCCTCAACCTTCCCAAAGCGCCTTTCGCGTTCGCTTTCGGCCAGGGCTGTGACTTCGATGGGTTCGGAGCGGAACAGATAGCGGGCGGCATTGATGCAGTAGACGCCCATGTCGTAGAGCGGCCCTCCTCCACGATGTGACGTTTCGTTGATACGAATATTGTTGTCGGCGACTTGCTGCGCAAACTCTGAGTTGAAAAACCTTGGTTCGCCAATCTTGCCGCTTTGGATGAGCTTGATTGCTTCCAGATTGCCCGCCTCGAAATGAAGACGGTAAGCAATCATCAGCTTGGCGTGGTTTTGGTGTGCGGCATCGATCATGGCGTGGCAATCTTCAGAGCTAGGCGCCATTGGCTTCTCACAGAGAACATGGACACCGGCAGCCGCTGCGCGAACTGCATATTCCCGATGCAAATGATTCGGCAGGGCAATGTAGACGGCATCGACGTTAGAGAGCGCGCGGCTGTAGTCGTCGTAAGAATAGAGATGATCGATCTCGTACTTCTTACCCAGGGAGTGAAGCTTCGCGGCGTCGGCTGAGACCAGAGCAAACAGCTCCGAATTACGGACAGTCTTGAACGCAGGTAAGACTGCAACCTGGGCAATGTGCCCTAGACCTACAACGGCGTAGCGAATGCGATTTTTGGATGCGGTTCGATTCATGGGTTTCTCTCGGGCAAGCCGCAATGATGGCTCCTAGCCGCACGATCAATCACGCGCGACATAGGAATTAGGTGCTGGTGACTCCACGAGAGTTGCAGTGTTAATGACTTTGGTTCACCGGGGTGACCAATTCTTGCACTCCTAGGCGGAGCGTTTCCCCGTTTCTTGTTCGAGAGATTCTTTCACGGGCGAACGCTGTTGAAATCTGCGATTCCGATCTTGACTACTGTCCCTCGAGCTTGCGGCTTAGCTTCCTTGGTGCCCTCAGTTTTTTCTTTTGTCTCTGCGTTCGTTTCCGGCGTGGGAATAGCCACAGGTTTCTCAGTCCAAACGCCAGAGACGCGCCCGCCATAGGCTGCTAGTCCGCTGTAGTCACCAAAAAAAACGCCTCCAGCTTCGAATGGGGTCTCGGTCCAGGCATAGTTGTCGAAAGAGCGTCCACCGTCCGTGGAGTGCGCTAGGACAATAATCTGCTTGCGATTCTGAGGATCGCGCCGGCGATCGTAGAAAACCACGTTGACAGAACCGTCAGTGGGATCGACGGCGAGCCACTGAAAGAATTGCTCAGCGCCATTGTGGACGGGATCGTTATTGACCCGCATCGGAGCTGTCCAGTGTTTGCCGTGGTCGTTGGAACTGGAAAGGAAAACGTCGATGTCGCCGTTGCGGTAGTCGCTCCAGGTTACGTATAGGTGGTTGCTATTGGGATCGATCGCGATTTGAGGGAATCCGTTGGCGCGCGCCAGCGTATCGATCGCGAACATGACGGGAGCGGTATGGATGATCGTGCGCGCATGAGAAAAGCTTCTGCCGCCATCCCGCGATGACGCCATCATGATGTCGTCACCCTGACTCCAGATGGCGTAAAGCTTGCCATCAGGCGCGACGGCTCCATCGAAACCCTCCGCAGCGCCATTATCATCGCGAGGCAAACCGGGATGAGCGTCGATTTCGATGGGCTGCGACCAGGTTTTGCCGTCGTCAGTGGACCTTGAAATCACCATTTGCGAATCAGTCAGGCGCCAGCGCGTCCACCCGACATAGAGATTGCCCGCAAACTTGCTCCTACTGGTGTCAGCGACGATATACGGCTTGTCTTCAAAAGGAATGCCCGGAGCCGTCGGCTGCTCAGCAACAGGAATGTCAGCGGCTTCCCATGTCTTGCCTCCATCGAGAGACCGGCGGACGAAGATGCCGTTGCGCGTTGCGCCATGTGCCCAATAGTTGAATGTTCCCAACTTGTCGAATGCGATATAGCACACGAATGCGTGGCCCTGCTTGTCAAAAACGGTCGAGACATCACCAGAAACTCGGTAATTCTTGGGAGCGACTCCTTCCGCCGCATGCCAGGTACGGCCGGCATCTTCGGAGTACGATGCATGAACGTTGTCTTGAAAAACCGCAACGACCTGTTTCGGATTGGACACGTTCACCGCGACGGATGGCTCAGTGAATGGTCCCGGCTCTGGAGTGAGAGTGAAAACTTCTGACTGAGGAGCTTTCGGCAGGTCCTGACCACAAAGCGGAAGCGATATGACTCCAGAAAGAGCGACAGCGGCTGCAAACATCACAGTTTTGAAGGATTGCATTTCATTTCCTCTGAGAGGTTGTTATGAATGAGGGATGGCACGTTCAGGTTGCGCAAAGAGCAGCGCCTCCGGCGATACCTGCATCCGCTCCGTAGTGAGCCATCAACAGTGGAATCTCATTCGCTTTTGGATTGACGCACCACTGCGGAAGATGTTGTTTGATGTCGTCGAAGAAAGGCCGAAGCATGGCGGCAACGCCTCCGCCGATGACAATGACGTCCGGATCGAAGAGATCAACAATGTTACCGAGCCACGTAGTCAGGAGATCTGCAGTTTCTGTCAGAACTTTACCAGCGACGGAATCCCCTGCGGCATAGGCCTGCGCCACCTTTTCGCTGGTAACTGCCGCGAGATCTCCTTTGGCAAGGTCGAGGATCGCGGAGTGTTGTGAAGGATCCGCGGCGAGTTTTGCGCGTGCGCGCTTCGCAATCGCTGGTCCTGCCGCGAGGATCTCAATGCATCCCCGCTTGCCGCAGCCGCAAAGCGGTCCCTGATAATCGATGCTCACGTGCCCGCCTTCCCCGGCCGACCCGGTGCTGCCGTGATAAATGGACCCGTCAAAGACGATACCCGATCCAATGCCCGTGCCGATGGTGGCGTAAAAGACATACTTATAGCCGCGGGCTGTACCCCAGCGAGTTTCGGCGAGCGCTGCAGCATTAGCGTCGTTATCGATTTTTACTGGCACCCGATATTTCGCACCGACTCTTTCCGCGAGGGGGAAGTTCCGCCAGCAGGGAACGTTCGGTGGGTTGAGGACAACTCCACTGTGCGGATCGAGAGGACCGGGTGCACAAATCCCGATCCCCTGGACCTGTCGCGCCGCTTTAGTCTCGATCATGGAACGAATGGCATGGTCGACCGCGTCAAAGCCGGCCTCTGCCGTTCCATTCGGTACCATCGGGGCGCGGGATTGCGCCAGGATTTTGCCCTCGTGGTCTACAACTCCGACGGCAATCTTGGTTCCGCCGATGTCGACGCCAAGATAGGGCCCCAGACCTTTCTGGGTCATTGTTGTGCCCATGCCGCCGGATATTCGGCGAACTTAACTTTTACAGTCTTGATCTCATAGGGCTTCGTGGCAACCCTAAGTTCGGAGTTGCTGAGGGCGGCATTGCCTGTCGGTCTCTCCATCAAATCCGTTTCGGACGCGGACTGAGCGCCAGCAGGAAGTTGAAAAACTGCATCTCCTGTTTTGCCAGTCCACTCATAAAAGCGGAGGATCAGCGCGTCCTCGTCTTCAGCTTTCTTCAGTGCGGTCACAATCACGTTTTCGGACTTCGCTTGCAAGAACGAATGCTCAGGAGGCAGAGTTCCTTCATGATTGCCGGCCAAGACCGGGATCAGCTTGTAATTTAATTCGTACCCCTGCCGAATCGTGAGCGCATCTTTCCATCCGCCTCCATGCGGATAGACAGAATAGGTGAACTCGTGATGACCTTCATCGGCGTGCGGATCGGGGTATTCGGGAGAGCGCAATATCGAAAGGCGTAGGACGTTGCCTTTGGCGTCATATCCATACTTGGAATCGTTAAGCAGGCTGAGTCCGTGTTTCGCGTCAGATAGATCAGCCCAGCGCTGTGCTGGAACCTCGAATTGAGCTTGCTCCGCGGGTGTATTGCGAGTCGTGGGACGCTCTACGGATCCGAATGGAATTTCGTAGGCCGCATGATCGCTGCGGGCGCTGACCGGAAATGCGACCTTCAGCAGGATGTGCTTCTCATGCCACTCAGTCTGCATTTTCACGTCAACGCGAGGAACGCCGGCGTAGACAGTGATATCGCGAATGAAGGTTGAAGTTTGGAAGTGATTCTTAACACGAATCACTGCCCGCAGCGGGCCAGACTCGACCAGTTTCACCTCGTCCGCTTTGTCGAGGTCCCAGTGCTGCTTCTCAAAGTCCGCGTCAATATTCCAGGCGTCCCATTGTTTGGGCTTGTCGACGAAAGTCTGCAGGAGATTTCCGCAAACCGCGTTTTTCGGGCCGCCGGTATCAGTTTCGGCAGGGGCGAGAGACTCTGTGCCGCTGCGCTTGTCGAAGAGGCTGGTCATGCATCCGGTCTGAGGATCGACCTTCACTCGAATAAATTCGTTCTCCAGCGTATCGTTTGAGACTTTCAAGAGCGAATGCACCGGCGGTGCGCTGGCCGCCCCCCGAACGAAATAAGTCTGATATCCCAGAGAAGGAGTATTCGTCAGCAGCAGAAAGCGCGCGCGGTGCGTTTCTGCGTCCATTGCGAGCAATTGCGATTCAGCTTTCTTTCCGGTGGAGTCGACGACCTCGATCTGCTTCGCGGCAGTTGGCAATTGCGCCTCAAGCTCAATAACGCCGCTTCGTGACCAGGAAAGGGAATTGAAGAGGACGACCGCCGTGCCGTCGCCGTGTGTGTTGACGTGAGCAGCGATCTCCTTCAGCGACGATCGAGTAATGTCGTTGGCGGCCCGGTCGACGTTCTCCAGATTCCGCTTCGCATCAAGATAATTCACCGCAATGCCCGATCCCGGCATGATGTCGTGAAAGTGATCGAAAAGCAGATTCTTCCAGATCTGCTCCATGTTGTCCGGATAGGGCTTGCCATATAACGAAGCGAGGGATGCAAACTTCTCGGCATTCAATACGTTTTCTTCCGCCCGGCGAATCCTGCGTTTCGTCTCGGCCTGCGTCGTGAATACCCCACGGTGATACTGGAAATAGAGTTCGCCATTCCAGGTCGGGACTTGCATCGAGGGCATCTTCTTCTCGATATCGCTGAAGAAGTCGCGGGCGAAACTGAATTGCAGCTTGGGATAAACGGTTTCAGGATCTCTAAGCTGGTCCGCGTGATCGAGCATGACGCGGGTTGGTCCGCCCCCGTGATCGCCGACGCCATAGAGATGCATCATCTCGGGGCTGTCGGTGAGTTTGCTTCCATAGATAGACGGCATCCAGATCGAGAGATCCGTGGCGAGCGGCTCAGCATCGATTCCGCCGGCATAGTCGTGCGGAAAATATGTAAGCAGGCGGCTTCCGTCCGGCGCCTGCCACCAGAAAAGTTTGTAAGGGAATGTCGTGAATTCGTGTGCCCAAAGAAGCTTCTGAGTCACGAAGTAGCCCATGCCGGACTTTGCATAAATCTGTGGCAGTTGCCAGTTGTATCCGAAGGAATCAGGGTTCCACCCGATTTTGACATCGACACCAAAATTCTTCTGGAAATAACGTTTGCCGACTAGAATCTGCCGCACAAGGGACTCACCATCCGGCATGTTCAGGTCCGGTTCCACCCACATGCCGCCGATAATTTCCCAGCGCCCTTCCTTCACGCGCTGCTCGATCTGGCTGAAAAGATCGGGATACTTCTCCTGCATCCATTCGTAGGTGCGCGCGGACGACATGGTGAACTTGAAATCGGGATACTCGCGCATGAGGTCGAGCACGCTCTGAAACGTATTGCGCACGACCTCGACGGTTTCGGTCCAGGGCCAGAGCCATGCCATGTCGATATGCGAGTTTCCGACGAGGCGAATCGTAAATTGCTGCATCCATGGTTTCAGAGTTTCGAGCTCGGATTGAGCTGCCCTGAGAGATGCGTCGAAAGCCGCCTGATCGTTCTTGGCGAGCGGGGCGAAATCGATCGCCGCTGCAGCCGCATCCAACTGTTTTTCTCGCTCTGCCTTGCCCTCTTCATAAGCCGCGATGATCGGACGCGCCGCCAATAGTTGCAGGCGAAGCAGGGCAGGACTGGGACGCGACTTCGGCGGCTCAATCGTGATCTCGCTCTGGGCGAAATTTGCGTTTGACGTATCGTCGGCAACCACACGGGCCGCGATCAGAAATTTCTGGCCAGGTTGCGCATTTTCGGTGAGCAACACCGGAAGTATGTTGTCATCGTCCCCGCGATACAGAATGGAGCCGTTCGAAAAAACGGTGATCATCAACTTGTCAGGACTCGTGAATCTTAAACTGAGATCAACCCGCGATCCCTGCGTCGCATATCCGTTGATCTTCTCGGGAATCTGGATCCAACGACGAAAAACTCGCGTTCCCATCCAGTGTTCGGGATTGTCCGCCTCTCCGTTTGCAGTGTTCTTCACGGTGAAAGAGCCCCAATCGGCGTCGTTGATCGCAGGATCTTCAGGATGTGGAATATCGGCGTGAACGCGCCATTCCGGTTCGGCCTGATGTGTCAAGGTGTCCAGCCGATCAACTGTCTGCTTGTACGAATTGCTTGGCGTGGTCTGAGCAAAGGAAACGCTACAAGAAAGAAGAAGGGCGAAAATCACGGAAGGCGAAACATGCTTCATAGAAAAAATGTACCTTTCTCAAGAGCACTAGACAGCTGTTTTTGGCAACCAACGATTATCGCTCAACATTTGTCACCGAGTCTAAGTGGCTGATTCTACTCGTGGTCTCCGCAAGGCGTGGCACCGTGCAAAAATTCTGATCCTTTTCATGCAAAGTTTGAATCCAAACGTTACGAGAGATTATTGACGGGCTTGTTAGAGCCCGATAGACTTTAGCTTCGAATGTCAGATAGTCCCAATCTTCGCGCGACGAGCTCTTGCACTTGTTGTTGTTGTGCATGCGTGTGCTCTGGCGCGGGGAGGCTGCTGACCTAAGGATTCTTTCTTAAGATAGGCACTCATCATCCCATCGCCAGACGATTCTGGCGGTGGGTTTTTATTTGCACGAGAAATCACAATGCCAAGTTCAACGCAAGTCAAAGAAACGAAGGCCCAACGAGTTGAGCGCCTGAAGCGCGCGAAGAATCCGTGGGACGGGCTGGATGAGATCCGCCACTTCGCTCGCGCGGGGTTCGATTCGATTCCTTCCGAGTGGATCGGAACCTACTTTCGCTGGTGGGGCGTTTACACGCAGGGAGACGGCGCCGGAGTTACAGGTGGCAAGGGCGGCGAAGGCCGCGCGCTGCAGCGATTCATGGTTCGCATTCGAATTCCGAACGGAATGCTCACGTCCTGGCAGCTGCGTGCCATCGCAGATCTGACACGTCGTTATGCCAACGGAATCGCGGATCTCACCGTTCGTCAGAATATCCAACTTCATTGGGTGACGATCGAATCGTTGCCAGAAGTGCTGGAAGGACTCTGGCGAGTTGGCCTGAACACCATGGGGGCCTGCGGAGATGTGACTCGCAACGTCACCGGGTGCCCGGTTGCTGGTGTTGATGCCGACGAAGTTGTTGATGCCTCTCCCCTGGCGTTGGAGATCTCACAGCTACTGGCAGGGAATGCAGACTTCTACAATCTGCCCAGAAAATTCAAGATTTCCATCGCCGGCTGCCATTCCTGGTGCTCCTATCCTGAGATCAACGACATCGGTCTGACTGCGATCACCCGAAACGTCAACGGCAAGCAAGAGGTTGGATTCTCGCTTCGCGTTGCTGGTGGCCTCTCCACCGAGCCCTACCTCGGCGCGCGTTTGAATGCGTTTGTTCGTTGGAACCAGGTTGTCCCGGTAGTCAAAGGGATTGCCGAGCTGTTCCGCGACTCAGACGTTTTGCGAGAACATCGCGAACGTGCCCGCCTTAAGTTTCTTTTTCTCAAGCATGGATGGACTGCCGAGCGTTTTCTTAGCGAGTTGCGCGATCGAATCGGATTCCAACTGGAGCCAGCTGCGGAAGAGCACGCGCCTAATGATGTATATCGTGACCACGTTGGGATCCATCCGCAAAAGCAGCCCGGTCTTTCCTATGTGGGAGCAGTCGTCCTTCGTGGACGGCTCACTGCCGATCAGATGCAAGCGTCCGCGAATCTAGCCGAACGTTTTGCTGGCGGAGAGCTTCGCGCCACGGGCATGCAGAATTTGGTAGTCGTCAATGTCCCCACCATTAACGCCGACGAACTCGCGAAAGAACTGGATGCGATTGGCCTGCGAGTAAATGGTTCAGCTTTTGCGCGCGGGACCATCGCCTGCAGCGGGACTGAGTTCTGCAAACTTGCCATCACGGAAACCAAAAGTTTTTCGCGGTGGCTCGTAGAAGAACTGGAAGATCGTTTACCCGGATTCGACCAGCACCTGAAGTTGCACGTTACGGGATGCCCCAATAGCTGCGGCCAGCATTGGATTGCTGACATCGGCATCGAGGGAAAAAAGATCAAAGTCGATGATCGCCTGCTCGATGCCTACTATTTCTGCGTGGGAGGTTCGCTCGGGCTGCATCAGTCCACGGCCCGCCCGGTGGGATACCGCTGCCTGGCAACCGACGTACCAGAGGCGCTCGAACGGCTGCTCTCACGCTATCTCGAAGATCGTGAGGCGGGTGAAAATCTACGACACTATTTTGCGCGTCATAGCGATGATCAGTTGAGACATTTTCTTGCCGGCGATATTGTTCCGGCCTTCGCGCGGGATTTACCGAGTGCGCATACTCTCACGCAGCTCACAGGAGGTGCCGGTGACTAACCTTTTTCCTATGTTTATGAAACTAAGTGCCAGGAATTGCCTGGTTGTGGGCGCGGGCAAGGTTGGCGAGGCGAAGATCGCGGGTCTACTTGAAACTGGCGCTAATCTTCGCGTAATCGCACCAGAAGCCACTCCGAGCGTGCGAGACTGGGCGCATCTCGGAAGAATCGACCTCAACCTACGTCCGTTTAATGACGCAGACCTGGATGGAGTATTCCTCGCCGTTGTTGCGACACCCTCACGCTTGCTTAACGAACAGATATATCACGAGGCTCAGGAACGCGGAGTGCTGTGCAACGTAGTCGATGTGCCCGATCTGTGCGACTTCTTCTATCCCTCGGTGGTGCGAAGGGGAGATCTGCAGATCGCGGTCTCAACAGCTGGGCAGAGTCCCTCGCTCGCGCAGAAAATCCGGCAGGAACTCGAAAAACAGTTTGGCCCCGGATATGAATCGTGGGTTGCAGAACTGGGAGCGACCAGGAAACTCATCCTGGCCAGCGATCTCGATAAGGACCGCAAGCTCGAGTTGTTGCACTCACTCGCCAGCAGGGAAGCGGTCCAAGCGGCGTTGGCGGAAAACATGGAACTCGCGGCGAAAGGGGAAGGCGCATGAGCGGCAGAGTCTATTTAGTGGGTGCGGGACCGGGAGATCCCGATTTGCTGACGCTGAAAGCGGTGCGTCGTCTGCAGACGGCCGACGCTGTTCTGTATGACGATCTCGTCGCACCGGACATTCTGCGCTACGTGCGCCCGGTGGCGCAGTTTCACAACGTGGGGAAGCGCTGCGGCCACCAGCGGATTCAGCAGGAAGGAATCAATTTCCTAATGATTGCGCTAGCTGAATCTGGATTGCAAGTGGTTCGCCTGAAGGCCGGCGATCCCATGATTTTTGGCCGTGCGGGCGAAGAGATTGAGGCTTTGCGCAAGGCCGGAGTGCCGTACGAAATCGTCCCTGGGGTTACATCAGCGTTGGGTGCGGCCGCCTCGGCAGAGATTCCACTGACCCACCGTCGGTTATCGTCAGCGGTTGTCTTCATTACCGCGCATCAAGCCAGCGGCAGCGAAGCAGCGAACTGGGCAAAGCTGGCCGGCAGCGGCGCCACGCTCGTGATCTACATGCCCGGTCAGAATCATGCCAGGAATTGGGCAAATCTGCGGAATGCCGGACTGACCGCGGATACCCCATGCGCGATCATTTCGCGAGCGACAACCAAACAACAAACAGTCTACCGGACAACCGTCAACGCCTTATCCGACGCACCTGAGCTTGCTTCTCCAACGCTTCTGGTTGTCGGGGAAGTTGTCCGGCTGTCCGACGCTGCGATTTCGGAGTTTGCACGGCCAGCTTCAGACGACCCTTTATTCACATCCTCGTTGTTCGCAGATTCCCATTCCCAGCCAAACGCAACCACGCCGGAGCCAGTCGCATGAAAGATCAGAAACACACTTCTCTTCAGCATCTGAAGGACCTTCGGGGTGAGGAGCTCTACCGTGTGGCGGAAAGTTGGACGCCGCAGCAGACGCTGGCTTGGGCGTTTGAGACCTTCGGGAACGATGTTGCCATTTCGTCGGCATTTGGGGCCGAAGGGATGGTCATCATCGACATCGCATCGCGTGTGCGCCAGGATTTCCAACTCTTCACCATCGATACCGAGTTCCTGTTTCCTGAGACCTACAAGTTGATGGATAAGATTGAGGAGCGCTATGGGACAACAATCGAAAGAGTGTATTCACTTCTCTCGCCAGAGGAGCAGGAGCGGACGCAAGGTGCGGCGCTGTGGGGCCACGACCCCGATCTCTGCTGCCAGTTGCGGAAGGTTGAACCGCTGCGCAGGAAACTCGGCGACTTGAAGGCATGGATCACCAGCATTCGTCGGGATCAAACATCGGTACGCTCGGGTGCGAGAAGAATCGAGTGGGATGCGAAATTCAGTCTGGTCAAGATCAATCCCATCGTCGACTGGACGTCAAAGCAGGTCTGGCGCTATATCCACGATCACGATGTGCCCTACAACGAGTTGCACAATCAGGATTATCCCAGCATCGGTTGCACGCATTGCACGCGCGCCATCCGTCCGGGAGAAGATCCGCGGGCCGGGAGATGGCCGGGCTTCGCGAAAACGGAGTGCGGACTGCACATTATCGAACCGGCTCCCGCGATGCCAGTGATATCGGTCACCGAAAGCGCTGACTGTGGAATCTGAGAACCTTTAACCTGCCTGGCAGAAAGCGGTAGAGGCAACTCCCCAATCTCGAACTGCTTCCGCTCTGGGGAAGAACACACGGTGCAGTCGCTGTACGGACTCCTCCACTTTTGATTCCTCGATCAGGAAAGAGATCGTTCGGTCTGACGCGCCCTGACATAGAACCCGCACGTCGAGGCCGGAAACAGTTGCGAAAACGCGTCCAGCAACCGCTGGATCACGGCGAATGTTCTCTCCCACAAGGCAGACTAACGCACGATGGTTCTCCCAACGTACGTCGGCATGATCGCGAAGCTGCGCAGCAATATTCGGAAGCGCGGAGCTTGAGCTGACCAGCAGCGAGATACGACCGAGCGATGCTCCTACAACGTCGATTGGACAAGAGTGTTCATCGAATGCCGCGAACACTTTCCCAAGTTTAGACGCATCGATTCCGTGAGGCGAAGAGATCTCGACCGCAGCCACGTTGCGTTTTGCCGTAATCGCGCTGACTCGGTGCGCGCCCGACGCATGCGCCACGATCACAGTACCTTCGCCGTCAGCTCGTCTGGAGTTTCGGACATGAACGGGAATGTTTTCGCGGATTGCCGGTACGAGCGTTGCCGGATGCAAGACCTTCGCTCCAAAGTGTGCCAACTCTGCCGCTTCATCAAAACTCATTCTGTGGATGACGCGTGCGTCGGAGCAGAGCTTCGGATCCGTCGTCATGATGCCATCAACGTCAGTCCAAATCTCAATGCGCGATGCGCCTAAAGCCGCGCCAACAATAGCAGCGCTGAAATCAGAGCCACCACGGCCAAGCGTGGTTGGGACGCCTTCGCTGGTGGATGCGATGAAACCACCCAGAACCGGCACTTTCCCCGCTTGTAAGAGTGGACCGATCGAATCCTGGAGACGTTGATTCGTAACATCCCACACGGGACTTGCTTGTCCGTGGCGTGCGTCAGTAACAATACACGAGTGCGCGTCCACGTGAGCAGCATGGAGCCCTGCTTCGCATAGCGCCGCGTTCACCAGCCGGCTTGAGAAACACTCACCAAGTCCGAGCAACTGATCCTGAGTCTTGGCATCCAGTTCGCGCGAGTTTTCAACGTGCTGAAGTAGCGATTCCAGCGTCTGGAACTCGGCGCGCAGCCGGCGATCAAGGTCGACATAGGCCTGACCCGTGACCACCGCGTCTGCGAGTTCTTCGTGTCGAACGTAGATGTTCCGGACCGTGGCCAGCGCGGATCCCAGATGCCCGGCCGCTGCAGACCGTCCAGCCTCGAGCAGTTGATCGGTGACCCGCGCAAGGGCACTGACGACGACCACCGGCTGGATTTCATCCCGCCCTCGCACGATGTCGATGAGGCGCTTGATCGCGGCCGTGTCCTCGACCGAAGTACCACCAAACTTCATCACTACTACTTGATCGTCTTGTTCGAATCGGCTGGATTGCTGTGCTTCGCTCGTCCTATTGCTGCTCATCGATATCACTCCATCGTTGCGTATTTTGGGGCCAAAGAAAAACCCACCGCCAGATCGCTTCTGGCGGTGGGTTCGGGGGAATCACTTAAAAGTGCTTTACTTCATCCGTTCCCGTCCTCCAGAAGACACGTAATTCGTGTCGACATGGCTGTGCCTGTCGATGTAATTCGCTTCGCCTTCTGGATGGAGGTACTCATGAATGAATCCAAAGAAAGCATACTCGGTGGCGGTAACGCCACAAAATTCAAAATAATGATGGGATGTATCGAAATATCTGCTTTCAGCTACGCATCAGCCTTCTTCATTTTTGTAGCAAACTGTCGAAGAAGTCCCACAAAAGCCGTCGAAGCCACCGACAAAGTCCGGTCGCGGCGGTAGGCAAGCCCAAGCTCGCGATAGAGTTCCGCGTCCTCCAGGTCGATCAGCTTGACCCGCCCGGCTTCCATCTCGTCGCGTGCGAAAGACGCGCTGATGAGCGAAACACCCAGGTCGGCCGCGACAAAGCTCTTGATCATGCCGATGCTGGGAAGTTCCATTCGTACTTGAAGTTCCGCGTTGTAGGGGCGGAATAGCTTGTCGAGCAGCCTTCGCGTGTGACCGGTTTTTGGAAAGAGTAACGGATGTTTGGCGATTTCGCTGACCGGCACAACCTTGAACTTGGCCAGGGGGTTCTTCGGGCTGACCATCAGCATCAGCTTATCTCTGAAAATTGGTTGGATCTTCAAGCTGGGAGACTGGATCGGCAGCGTCAGAATGCCGACTTCCACGGCGCCGTTCTCGAGCTTCTCGACAATCTTGTAACTGAAATTGCGATAGATACTAATCTGCACTGGAGGATATCGCCGGCAGTACTCGCCGAAGACCTCGGGCAAGACGTAGAGACATGTCGCTTCATTAGCTCCAATTCGCAAGGTTCCGCGAGGAGTACCGCTGTGATCGGCCACTGCGGTGAGCGATTCGTCGCGCAGAGTTTTCAATCGCTCGGCGTATTCGTAGAAGATTTGCCCGGCGGGAGTCAACTTGACCGTCTTGCCGGAGCGGTCGAGCAAACGGTCCCCATACTCCTGCTCCAGTTGACGAATCTGGGCGCTGACCGCCGACTGCGATCGAAAAACCTTCTCGCCCGCACGTGAGAAACTGCCTTGGCGAGCAACTTCCAAAAACGTGATGAGCTGATCAAAGTCCATGGGATTGAACGAGATTATAGCGAATTCCGCATCAATCTCTCGTTAATTACGCGATTTCACCACCAGGCCCGACGACCCTGATTTTTGCATCGAGTGCATCGAAATTCTGCATTGTACTTCCGAGATGGAGAGGCGCTATTAAAGAAGAGTTCGGTTTTTAGGCCCCTCAGGATTAGTGTGCCATCTATCCGCGGTTAACCGGACGCAAAGACATTCAGATAGCTAACTACTTTTCCTCGGAGTCCATGATGACGCCTCTGAACCCGAATGGTCTGCCGCCTGCGCAAGGTCTCTATAATCCTGCGCACGAGCACGACGCCTGCGGGATCGGGTTCGTAGCGAGCATCGGTGGCGAGAAGAGTCACGGCATTATTGAGAAGGGAATTCAGGTTCTTCTCAACCTTGCGCATCGCGGTGCATGCGGATGCGATCCGGAAACCGGGGACGGCGCCGGGGTTCTGATTCAAATTCCGCACAAATTCTTCGCCCGTGAATGCGAGAAGCTTGGATTCAGCCTTCCGGAACCCGGCGCCTACGGCGTAGGCATGACCTTCTTGCCGGTAGAGAAGCAGGAGCGTTTGCAGTCCGAAGGACTTCTCGAGCGGATCATCAGGGAAGAAGGTCTTACCTTGCTCGGCTGGCGCGATACGCCGGTCTATGCCTCGGCCATTGGACGAGTCGCGCGGGCCTCTCAGCCCTATATCCAGCAGGTGTTTGTTCGCTGCCCGCCGGGCATGGATGAAGATGCCTTCGAGCGCAAGCTTTATGTCGTGCGCAAGCGCGCTGAAAACGAAGTTCGCGTATCCGGCGTCGAGAATGCTGAGATGTTTTACATCCCCTCGTTCTCGTGCAGAACGATTGTCTACAAAGGGTTGCTGCTCGCGCACCAGATTGCAAATTTCTACCGCGAGCTCGCCGATCCAGATGTAGCTAGCGCACTGTGCCTGGTCCATCAGCGGTTTTCTACGAACACATTTCCCAGTTGGGAGCGTGCGCACCCCTATCGCTACATTGCGCATAACGGCGAGATCAATACCCTTCGCGGCAATGTGAACTGGATGCATGCCCGCCAGTCTCTACTCAGCTCTCCGCTATTCGGCGATGATCTGAAGAAAGTGCATCCGATCATTGCGCCCGACGGCAGCGATTCTGCGAACTTCGACAATGCGGTGGAATTGCTTCTTCGGGCCGGTCGCAGTCTGCCACACGTCATGGCGATGATGATTCCCGAAGCCTGGGCAGGGAATCCGCACATGAAGCCGGAGAAGCGCGCTTTTTACGAGTATCACGCCTGCGTGATGGAGCCATGGGACGGTCCGGCGGCCGTTGCTTTCACTGACGGACGTGTTATCGGCGCGACTCTGGATCGCAACGGTCTTCGGCCTGGAAGATATGTCGTCACTCACGATGGGTTGGTCGTGATGGCTTCAGAAGCCGGAGTGCTGGATGTGCCAGCCGATCAGGTGAAGAGAAAAGGACGTCTGCAGCCAGGCAAGATGTTCCTGGTCGATACGGTCGAGGGCCGGATCGTCTCTGATAAGGAGATCAAGCAGACGCTTGCCTCACGCCAGCCGTACTCGGAATGGTTGCGGGATTATCAGATAACTATCGATCAGTTACCTGAGCCGTCGCGAATGCACCATCCCGATGCCGAGACGCTTCTGCGGCGTCAGCGTGCCTTCGGCTACAGCGATGAAGACTTGCGGATGATTCTCGGCCCCATGGCAACCAAGGGTGAAGAGCCAATCGGGTCGATGGGCACGGATACACCCCTGGCATGTCTGTCCGATAAACCCCAATCGCTCTTTAACTATTTCAAGCAGTTGTTCGCACAGGTCACGAATCCACCAATTGATCCTATTCGCGAGGAGATGGTGATGTCGCTGATCAGCTACATCGGGAGCGAGCGAAATATCCTGGAGGAGGCGCCGGAAAACTGTCACATGCTGAAGCTGGCGCATCCGTTGCTCACCAACCGTGAGCTCGAGAAGTTGCGCCGAGTTTCACAGCGAGATCTGCTGGCGACCACGTTGTCCACACTGTTTCGTGCCAGCGAAGGCGAAGCTGGACTCAAGCGGGCTCTCGACGAATTGTGCCAGCGTGCCTCCTTGGCTGTGCGCGCCGGATATTCTTTGTTGATTCTCTCCGATCGCGGCGTAGACAAAGACTACGCTCCGATTCCGTGCCTGTTGGCTTTGGCCGCGGTGCATAACATGCTTATTCGAGAAGAGACCCGCACTCAAGTCGCCCTGATAACGGAGTCCGGAGAACCGCGCGAAGTCATGCACTTCGCCTTGCTGAGTGGTTATGGTGCGAGCGCGATCAATCCCTATCTCGCGATCGAGAGTGTCGAAAACCTTGCATGGCGAGGGGAGCTCGGCGACAACAGTACTCCTGACGTTGCGGTGAAGCACTTCCTGAAGGCAATCAAGAAAGGGCTGCTCAAGACCTTCTCTAAAATGGGGATATCAACCCTCCAAAGTTATCAGGGAGCGCAGGTCTTCGAGGCGATTGGTCTCAATAAGGAACTGGTGAAGACGTATTTTGCCGGAACGAGCTCGCGACTCGAGGGAGTTGGACTCTCCGTTCTCGCTGCCGAGGCTCAGCTCAAACACGAATATGCTTTCCGTCCGCTTATGGATTTTGAGACGGAGCTCTCGGTCGGTGGCGCGTATCACCAGCGTGTCAACGGCGAATACCACCTGCTGAATCCGCAGACCATCAGCAAACTCCAGCACGCGGTACGCCAGGAAAGCGCGAAGAGTTTTCAGGAGTACACGGACCTTATCGATCGACAGAGCGCGAATCTGTGCACCTTGCGCGGTCTGATGAAGTTCAAGAAGAGCGATTCACCTGTTCCTGTCGAGGAAGTCGAGCCCGCGAAGGAGATCGTCAAGCGATTCACAACGGGCGCCATGTCGTTCGGATCGATCAGCAAGGAAGCCCACGAGACGCTTGCCATCGCGATGAATCGCATTGGTGGCAAGTCGAATACCGGGGAAGGCGGGGAAGATGAAGAACGCTTCCGCCCGGATCCGAATGGCGATCTGCGGCGCAGCGCTGTGAAGCAAGTGGCTTCGGCACGTTTTGGAGTAACCGCTAATTATTTGGTGAATGCGGACGAACTCCAGATCAAGATGGCCCAGGGCGCTAAGCCTGGCGAAGGTGGGCAACTTCCTGGTCATAAGGTGGATGAGGTCATCGCCAGGCTCCGACATTCGATTCCCGGCGTGGGACTGATTTCACCTCCGCCGCATCACGATATCTATTCCATCGAGGATCTGGCGCAGCTGATTTACGACCTGAAAAATGTGAACCCGCAGGCGCGCATTGCGGTGAAGTTGGTCGCGGAGGTTGGAGTGGGGACGGTCGCTGCCGGCGTCGCCAAGGCGCATGCCGACGTGGTGCTCATCAGCGGAGACTCGGGCGGTACTGGCGCCTCACCTCTGAGTTCCATCAAGCATGCCGGTATTCCCTGGGAGCTTGGTCTGGCGGAGACGCAACAAGTTCTCCTTCTGAACGACCTTCGCAGCCGCATCCGCGTTCAGACGGATGGGAAACTTCAAACCGGTCGTGATGTGGTCATTGCGGCGCTCCTCGGCGCTGAGGAATTCGGTTTTGCGACAACTCCGCTCATCGCGATGGGTTGCATCATGATGCGTAAGTGCCATCTGAACACCTGTTCGGTCGGCATCGCGACGCAGGACCCGGAATTGCGCAAACAGTTCCAGGGACAGCCCGAGCACGTGATCAATTTCTTCTTCTTCATCGCCGAACAAGTTCGCCAGTACATGGCGGAGTTGGGATTCCGGACGGTCGACGAAATGGTTGGGCGCGTCGACATCCTGGATACGGAATATGCGGTCACGCACTGGAAGGCACAAGGGCTCGATTTCTCGGCCATCCTTTACAATCCGCCGACACCATCTCGGGTTGCCAGACGTTGCATTCACAAGCAGGATCACGGACTCCTGGGCGCACTCGATCATCAACTGGTCGAGCATTCCCTAGATGCTCTGTTGAGCTTGAGCCCGCAGGAAATAAATTTGCCCGTGCGCAACGTGCATCGATCGGTCGGAACCATGTTGAGCGGGGAAGTGGCGCGACGCTATGGTTCGAGCGGACTGCCGGACGACACGCTGAGAATTCATCTGAACGGCTCGGCCGGACAGAGTCTTGGAGCGTTTCTCGCCAAGGGAATTACCATCACTCTCGAAGGCGAAGCCAACGACTACGTCGGCAAGGGACTTTCCGGCGGCCGCATTATCGTCTATCCGCCGAAGGATTCAACCTTCGCTCCGGAAGAGAACATCATCATTGGAAATGTCGCCTTGTATGGTGCGACTAGCGGAGAATCGTTCTTCAATGGCGTAGCCGGCGAGCGGTTCGCTGTCCGGAACTCGGGCGCAACAGCTGTGGTCGAGGGCGTGGGAGATCACGGCTGCGAGTACATGACGAACGGACTCGTTCTGGTGCTGGGCTCTTGCGGGAGGAATTTTGCAGCAGGCATGAGCGGCGGAATCGCATATGTGTTCGATCAGCGCGGAGATTTCTCAGAGAAACGCTGCAATCGTGACTCTGTGGATCTTGAGCCTCTGATCGAGTCTGAGGATCTGCAGCAAGTCCGCAAGTTGGTCGTAAGGCATGGGGAATTGACCGGCAGCCCGCGCGCGAAATGGATCATCGACAACTGGAATGAATCCGTATCCCGCTTCATCAAGGTATTCCCGCGCGAGTTCAAGCGAGTGCTCGGCATCAGCCGAAGCGAGCAGGTAGACGTTCTGGATGAACCCGTCGCGGGGATAGTGGCAGAAGTGCAGGTGCATCATGGGTAAGACCACGGGCTTCATGGACTACTCTCGTGAACTCGCGCCGCGCCGTCCTGTTCTAGAACGCGTGAATGACTGGTTCGAGATCTATCAGGATTTTCCGGAAGAGCAGTTGCGCAAGCAAGGCGCACGCTGCATGGACTGCGGCGTACCGTTCTGTCAGACCGGATGTCCCGTACACAACCTCATTCCCGACTGGAACGATCTCGTCTACCACCGGCGTTGGAAAGATGCTGTGCGGCAGTTGCACGCAACCAATAACTTCCCCGAGTTTACTGGGAGGATCTGTCCCGCGCCTTGTGAAGCGTCGTGCGTATTAGGCATCACGCAACCTGCGGTGACGATCAAGCAAAACGAGAAAAATATCGTCGAGCGAGGATTCCTGGAAGGCTGGATCCGGCCTGCTCCATCGAAATTCCGAAGCGGCAAAACGGTAGCCATCGTGGGCTCTGGTCCTGCGGGATTGGCGGCGGCTCAGCAACTCTGTCGCGCCGGACACCAGGTCACGGTATACGAGAAGGCCGACCGCATTGGTGGACTGCTTCGCTACGGAATCCCGGAATTCAAACTCGAGAAGCACATTGTCGATCGTCGGCTCGAGCAGATGTCGGCGGAAGGTGTAAAGTTTGTCACCAAGGCTGAGATTGGGAGAAGTGTGCCAGTAGCAGACTTGCGGCGCGACTTCGATGCCATTGTTTTAGCCGGAGGCTCCGAACACCCGCGCGACCTGAATGTTCCGGGGAGGCAATTGAAGGGCATTCATTACGCGATGGAGTTCCTTCCGCAGCAGAACAAGCGTTGCCACGGCGATGTGATCGACTCAGCCATCGAGATCCTTGCCACTGGCAAACGTGTGGTCATCATCGGCGGAGGCGATACGGGTGCGGACTGTCTCGGAACGTGCCATCGTCAGAAGCCGCTTTCGGTTCACCAGTTCGAGATCATGCCGAAGCCGCCGGATGAGCGCTCGCCGCAGACGCCTTGGCCGATGTGGCCCATGCAGCTTCGTGTTGAGGGCGCGCACGAAGAAGGCGGCATTCGTGACTGGAGCATCGCTACGACCAGCTTTACGGGCGACGCCAGCGGAAATGTGAAGCAGTTGCATGCCGTGCGAGTCGGTGCTCCTCCAAAGTTCGAACCAGTCGCGGGAAGCGAGTTCACCATGGATGTGGACTTAGTTCTGATTGCGATGGGCTTCCTTGGACCTGTGCGGAATGGAATGATCGAGCAGCTGGGAGTGCAACTCGACAACCGCGGAAACGTCGCCACCGATGATAATTTCATGACATCAGTTCCCGGAGTATTCGCTGCAGGAGACATGCGCCGCGGTCCATCCCTGGTGGTTTGGGCCATCTCTGAGGGCCGCAAGGCAGCTGCCGGTGTCGATGCGTATCTGAAACAGCTTAATGTGCAGGCGCGAGTGCAACCGGAGCAGGCTTATCCCGGAACTAGTCGGACCGTGTGACCGTTTCGACTTCCTCATACAATTCAGGCAGTCTTTGGGCGTCTTCGGCGGAATTGCCGAACCGTGCGGACTCGTAGACTTGTGTGAAGCGCGTGACCGGTTCGCGCCAACGCGTGTTCTCAATCCTGTTCGCGAATTCCTGCGGAGTTTCAGCCCGGGGCTTTCGCATCCCATGCTTCGCGAGGACTCGCGTCATTCGCTCATACCACATCGACGCGGCCTGCTCGGGCGAGCGTTCCGGATGGGCTGCCAGCCATGCCTCCTGCAGCCATCGCGCAATGCGGCCAAGGTTGGCGATCAGCAACAGCAACAATATGATTCCCGCGCTGATGACGATCCAACGGCGAGGTGAGTTCTCAACGCGGTCCTGGCTGCGCTTCGCCCACTTGAGCATCGACGCGTATTTATTTCGCGCCCAGATCCGCGCTCCTTCCCACATGTTTCGCGAACCGGAAATAGCAGCTTTGCCCAGGACGTACTGATTCGAGGCGTCGTAGCTGACAATCCAGTCGCGCCAGAACGAGGCCATTGCGTCTACGTAGAGTGCCAGCCGGTTCCATCCTTGTGGAGTTCCCACACTCCCCGCGGGCGTCGGATCAAAGGTCTGCCATCCATAGCCGGGGAAATAGGCTTCGACCCAGGCGTGCGCGTCTTTCGCGCGCACGACGTAGCTGCCCGTGATGTCATTGAATTCGTCGCTGCGGAACCCATTTACCACTCGCGACGGAATCCCCAATGTTCGTAACATGACTGCCATCGACGAGGCGAAGTACTCGCAATGGCCTTGCTTGCGCACAAATAAAAAGTTGGCCAGAGGATCTTCGACGGCTGTCTGCGGCAACTGCAGCGTGTAGCCGAACTTCGTGCGGAGATAGTTTTCGATGGCGTTCGCCTGGTCGTATTCATTGTGGGTTGACTTCGTCACGTCGGCAGCCAGTTTCCCGATCCGCGGATCAAGCTCGGGCAAGCGCAGGTAGGTCTCCGAAATGCGCTCTGGATATTTGTTTCCCGCTTTACGGAGCTCTGCTGCCTTCGGCATCGCGATGTCCGATGTCGCCTCGTAGCGGCTGATCGCATGCTGTGGATCCAAGTCGTAGACTGCGCCTCCGGAATCACCTGCAAGCATGCGGTAGTCTCCGCGCAGGCTGCGTGCCCAAGGAGCAAGGAAGAAGACATTGGTTCCGATCGGCTCCATCAATACGCGGTAGTGGATGATCTTTTCTCGTGCAAGACTGGCGGCATCGTACAACTGGATTGGCACATCGTTGTGAGGCGGATCGAAGCTGGTATCCGGACGCCGCGAGAGGATGTACTGGCCTCTTCGATTCGACCAACTTTGTCCATCGAATTCGGCGAGAGACACCCCGCGCCAGTGCAAATCATAGCGGCCGATCGTATCACCCTCGATTTGTATGTGCATGACGACCGCGTTCGATTGCTGAATCTGACCGATTCGTCCTAACTGCACGTGGTCGCTGAAGCCGGAGGAGAAGTCCGTCCCGAAGGAGTATCCTTCCAGGTATCCGGCGGAGATGCGGGGCATGACAAAGAAGAGCGCCGCTCCGCCGATCAGGATCATCAACATGAGCGCGGGCGCGGTTCTCACCAGGGCAAATGCGAGGCGGCGGTGCTCACGAGGATCGCTGGAATGCCGCGCATGGATCGTAGCTGCGATGCCGGTGTGGCGCATTTCCATCAGAAGAAATACGGCAACAGCCATCAGCATGAATGCCGCAAACGAGAATAGAAAGAGGCTGTCGACGGTCAGAACGGCGGAGGCCAGAACCATCAGGAACGCGAGTATCGCCAGCGTAATGTGGTCGCGCTCACGGCGCAGAGAAAACATGCGAATTACTACACCGAACAGAGCCAAATGAATCGTGGCTGGCAGGAAACTGCGCGAGAATACGAAATAGTCGATGGCGAAAAAAATGAAATAAGCGATGGATAATGGCGTGGTCCATCGTTCTGAGATCACAAATCTGCGGCGCCTCGCGAGCAGGTATCCTCGGACAGCCAAAGCGCTTCCTACCGGAACGATCGACGGCAGGTCGAGACCGCCGGTTCCGGCGAGCGTGCCAAAACCGGTTAAAACGAGCAGATAGAGGGCGATCTCAAAGTACTGGTCGATAGCCTGATCGACAGGGGTTAAGCCGGAATTTTGGGATTCTGCAGCCATCTCAGCGGACATCAAAGGAGCGAAGCGGAAGGCTTCGAGAAACTCCGATTATTGTTCGACATTGCCACAAAGAATGGAAGGGCGGGCGCGGAGAATCTTGCACCGAAAGTCACTTCGGAGATTTGAGTTTTTCATACTGGAGGGCAGTGAATAATCATCGAATTTAATCCATCGTATTCAGCTAGTTACGGGTAAAATATTGAGCCGCAATGGCTTACCAGACCCTGTGGATTGTCGCCTACGCCTCCCACTTTCGGTATGATCCGCTCTTTTTATTTTGGACACAAGGTCAGATGTCACATGGGGCTGTGGATTTCTTGCGGAGGTTGGTAGAAAGGAACGCTTTCGCCGAACTTGCGAATGTGAAATAGCGTAGATTGACGCTCGGGTCCGACCATTCTGTAGTTCTTAAACTCGAAAATGGGAAATCCAGCCCGACTCTCCGCCGCCAGCGCGGCGTCGGCAACTGACAAAAAAAATGGAAGGTGGGAATTCATGCTGCGATCCCCACCTTCCATAATTTGGTCCGGTACCGCGAGGGTCAGATCGAAGATCTGCACGCGATCCGGAGTTCGATTAGTGACCGGCTCCGTTGGTCGAGAACGCGAAAGAACCACTCGAACTGGTCTTCAGGCTACCGGCTGCCTTCAGGGTTGTGCCGCTAACCGTATAGGCTTGCACGGTGTTGTTAGCGCTCGAATCACTCCAAATCTGAGTGAGCGGGCTGCCGGTTCCGGAGTTGCCGATGGTCTGGACGTTGCCGGCATAATAGGCGGAGTTGTTTACGGTTGCACTGGCGTAGGTGATGGTTCCGTTCTTGAAGGTGGTTACGATGATCCCAGCCGGGTAGCCCGTGCCGAAGCCGGAGGCGCCGAGGTAGAGATTACCGTTGCCCGCGCGACCGGCGGGGCTGAACCACGGAGTCTCTACGTTCGCGAGACCGCTGCTGGAGTACGTCTGCAGTGCAGCATTGGTGAAGCCCGAAGAGGTCAATGTCGCGGTTAGCGTGGAGGGACCGTTCAGAGTTGCATTGCCCCAAACCCAGAATTGACCATTCCCGGTGACATCTTGCGCTGTGGGGAAGCAGCCTTCGGACGAGCAGCCGGAAACCGCGTTAACGAATACCAGCTCAGGACCGATGGCAGTCATGGCGCCCGTGGAACTGACGGCATAAGCCTGCGCGCCGCCAGCATTGGGATAGGAAACGACGAACCCCTTGTTGCCCGGGATCGTGGTGACGTCAGCAACGTTATCAGGCTGGCTCAGAGGAGATCCAACCAACGTCAGCGTGCAATCAGAATTGATCTTCAGAACAGCGAGGTTGGCGCTGCCTGACCATGCCGTGATCAGGTAATTGCCGACTTCGGTGAGACCAATACCCAAGTAGTCACCATTGAGAGCAGCGTTGGTGAAGTTGCCAGTCTTTTTCAGGCTGGGGATCTCGAAGGAAGCGATGTCGCTGGTGGCAGCATCGGACACCCAGAAGCATTTGAAGTTCTGTGCGACGGCATTGCGCGGAGCTGCGAAATAGCCGCCACCGAGGCCGGTCCCGCCCGTGCTGACCGTCTTTAGCAGTTTGAGCGCGCCACTCGCGCTGACGGTATCGATGTCAGCACTGTTGGCAGTAGCGTTGTCATTGTTGATCAATAGGTGGCCGCCGTTCTGGGCGAAGCTGACCGTGGCAAACAACGCAACGACAGCAAAAAGCGCGATGATTTTTCTCATCAGCTGGATTCTCCTTAGTGTTTTGTAATCATTGTGATTTGATCGCAGTTCTTTTGGGGAAAAGGCTGAACGATCAGAGATTGATTCGGGACCCCACGTCCAAAACCGGGCGCAATCCTATCCTCATAAATGTTTAAACGCAAGAGAGAAGAAGAGCGAGAGACGAAAGACCCCATCCCGCGAATCGCCTACCGGGCGCGGTATTTCGTGTAATGAGGATTACAGGCAAGTGTCCGAAAACCCGGAAAAACATGAGATAGATCGTGAGCGGAGCGCGAATAAAGAGGAAAGATTAAAGATTAACGAGAGAGGACGGGCCTCGTCGCTAGGACTTGCTCGACGAATAATCGCAGCATGCGCCGGTTAGGAATCAAGGCTTTGACGGTGGCGTCGGGGCAACTGCATTAGCCGGGGCCGACTTTGACGATTCCTTGCTTGTAGCCTCCAGCTCTTGATTCGTGTGCCAGGACCCGCCCATTTCATAGTGCATTCTGGTCTCGTCGTACTCCTCCCAGATTTGATTGATTTTGCCATCCTTCAAGTGAAACATCAGCATTTCAGTTGCGCGTACGGTCCTCGGAATTTCAGGAGTGGGCGTCGCCGTCCCGGAGAATAGGCGCTCCTTGTAGGAACCGGTGTAGGTGAGGCGCATCGCGACTTTATCGCCTTGCACAACCGTATCCTCGATTTTGAAGTTCAGGTCGGGCATAGATTTTCGCCACGACGTAATAACTCTTCTGAGCATCTCGAAGGTGAGCAGAACCCGATTCCCACGCGAGACCATGGAGACCGGAGGAGAAAAAAGCGATTCCATTTGATCAAAGTTGCCCGTATTCCAAAGTTCAACGTAACGGCGGGGCATGGAATCAGGCTGTTGATTCTGTGCGGGAACCTGCTCTCCGGGCTTCGCCGATTGCGCGGGAGTTTGCATTGTGGCTGACGGAGGCGCAGTTTGAGTCGAGGCCTGTGGGACAGCTGTGGAAGCTGCCTCTTCATTCGCTTGGCCTGCAAGGAGAGCTGGAAAAGTGAGAAGGAGGATTGCGACGAACGAAAGTTTCACGAGTTTCACGGCCAAAGGCCTCCCAGAGATTGCGCAGCGGTTTAGGATATCGCAAGTCGCGGATTTCACGGACCCACGATTTGCTCATTGCGGTTGGTGGAGCGAGGGATATCTCAGTCAGTGGCCTTTGTTTATGGGAAATTCCTCGGCCCCGCCGGTGACGGCGCGGTGCCTCGGGATGATCTCCGTGAAACTGGATTTCATGCTAAGGACGACCAATCATTGAACCGTGATTTTGGTTTGCGAGCCAAATGCTAGAATGTTTTGGGTCAGGTATCGGTCTCACGCGACGTACTCTCGCCAACCCCGCCAGGTCCGGAAGGAAGCAACGGTAACGGGCTCTTGCGTGTGCAGTGAGTTCCCGGTACCTGACTTATTTTTTCCACAGTACCTGGCGAAGTTCCCCAACCTCTGATTACCGAGTTTTACATTCCCTTTACTACTCTTTTCGCAGGAAACGTCTTTCCGGGCCGTCTATAGAAGTCAGATGTAGTCAAATCCCCTCGGCTCCGAAGGAGAAACATGAGCGCTCGCGGTTCTTCCCCTCAGCTTGCTCCGCACGTCACCATTCGAGTCTCAGGAAAGTTGTTTCAAGGGCATCTTTTGTATCTCGACCAGCTTGTGCAATCAGCGTCCGAGTGCCGTTTGTGGCCTCTGCTGAATCTGTCGTCGCTGGAAGAGCTTGATCGGCATGCATTGTCCTACCTAATGAATGGGGAAGACACGAAGTTCGGGATTGTGGCGTGTCCGAATTTCATCCGCGACTGGATGGAGCATGAAAGGTACCGCTCAGCCGCTTAAACCTGACTTTTTCTTTCGCTTATCGAAGTCAGACTCTTCCGTCGAGAGAGTCACGGGGCGGAGGAGCAATTTCTGTGAACCGGCGCGTCAAGTTGTTAATGTTATGTGTGATGTGCGGTTACGTTTGCGGCCGAGCAGAGTGCGCAATGCGAAGTCTATTTGCGGATGAAGGGAATCAAGCCGCCAGACTATAGCTTCTGATGAATCGCGAAAATCAACAGATTAACGAAACTGGTTAGACATTCTTCGCGGAATCCTTCAAAATACTCGGTTTCCTTCATTTCGGGAGCCCCCGTTGACGACACCCGTTCGCGCCAAAATCACCGCGCTTGGAACCTACCTCCCGCCGCGCGTTCTGACCAATGCCGACCTTGAGAAGATGGTGGACACCAGCAACGAATGGATTCTCGAACGTGTGGGCATCCGCGAACGCCACATTGTTGAAAAAGGAGTGGCCGCCAGCGATCTGGCAGTGGCAGCCGTGAAGAATCTGCTTGAGAATCATCCATTTAACATTCAGGAGGTTGACCTCATCATTGTCGGCACGGTCACTCCTGACATGATGTATCCCTCGACCGCGTGCCTGGTGCAGCACAAACTCGGCATCGAGAACACATGGGGCTTCGATGTGTCGGCCGGTTGTTCCGGCTTCGTCTATGCCTTAAACGCGGGCGTGAAGTTTGTTGAGTCGGGACAATACAAGAAAGTGCTGGTAATCGGATCAGACGTGAACTCGTCGATGACGGATTATACCGACCGCGCCGTTTGCATTATTTTTGGCGATGGTGCAGGAGCGGTTTTGGTTGAACCGTCCGCGGATGGGGATGGCGTAATCGATCATGTGGCGCAAGTTGAAGGGATGGGAGGACAGTTTCTCTTTATGCCGGGAGGGGGCAGTCTGAATCCGGCATCGCACGAGACGGTCGATCAGAAGATGCATTACATCCATCAAGATGGGAAGAACGTCTTCAAGTATGCGGTGAAGAAAATGGCGGAGATGACCGAGCGGATTTTGGAACGGAATAAGCTCGCCGGCAAAGACATCGATTGCTTTATTGCGCATCAGGCGAACCGGCGGATTATTACGGCCACGGCGGATCGTCTGGGTATGCCGATGGAAAAAGTGGTAATCAATATCGACCGGTTTGGAAACACCACTGCCGGCACTATCCCGATCGCGATGCAGACAGCGATCGAAGAAAGGAAGCTGAAGAAAGGCGATATGCTTCTGATTGCTTCCGTCGGTGCGGGCTTCACGTCTGGCGCCACACTGATGCGGTGGGCATTCTAAAGTTGGGAAGTGAAACTTGGATCTTAGGTTTCGAACAGCAGAATCGGACTTCGGGGGACTGTAAGTTCGTTGGATACGATGCTCATTCGCGGACGCTGCTGTTAGACATTCTTTCCTCAATCCTTCAGAATAAGTGATCGTCCTCAGAGGTTCTCATTGAACAAACCGATCCGCGCCAAGATTAGTGCGTTAGGCACGTATGTGCCTCCTCGTCTTCTCACGAACGCCGACCTGGAGCAGATGGTCGACACTAATAACGAATGGATCTTGTCGCGAGTTGGGATTCGGGAGCGTCACATCGCAGAGAAGGGTGTTGCCACCAGCGACCTGGCGGTAGAAGCGTCGAAAAAAGCACTGGCCTTGCGTGGACTCGATCCCAGCCAGATCGAAGCAATTATCGTGGGCACCGTAACGCCTGACATGTTCTTTCCCTCGACCGCCTGCATTGTGCAAAGCAAACTGGGCGCGAAAGGAGCATGGGGATTTGATCTTTCCGCTGCCTGCTCCGCGTTTCTTTACTCTATACAGGTTGCAGCGCAGTTTATTGCCAGCGGCGCGCATCAACGCGTTTTGGCGATAGGGTCGGACGTCATGTCTTCCATCATCGACTATACGGACCGGGCGACCTGCGTAATTTTTGGCGACGGTGCCGGAGCGGCGATCCTGGAGCCCGCGACCGACGACTCCGAAGGACTGATCGACTTTATCCACGAGGTGGATGGTTCTGGGGGGCAGTTTTTGTATATGCCCGGTGGGGGAAGCCTTCATCCGTCGAGTAAAGAGACGCTGGAAAAGAAAATGCATTACGTTCACCAGGATGGACAGCAGGTCTTCAAGTTTGCTGTACGCAAGCAGACCGAACTCTGTCTACGCCTGCTCGAGCGAAACGGGCTCAAGGGTTCCGACATTGACGTTTTTGTTCCGCATCAGGCCAACCTTCGTATCATCAACGCGACTGCGGAGAGGCTCGGACTGCGTCCGGAAAGTGTGGTGGTGAATATTGATCGCTACGGCAATACGACGGCCGGGACAATCCCCTTGGCGATGAACACGGCCATTGAGGAAGGAAAGCTCAAGAAGGGAAGCCTGGTGCTTGTGGCTTCCGTAGGTGCGGGTTTCACGGTGGGAGCGGCCTTGATGCGGTGGGCCTTCTAGAGCGGTTCGCCTGGGATGATTCTCCGGCTAAGCTTAAGATTTCGCATGAGTTGCGCTCATGCTCCGATGGCGGTCTCGCCATGACGTTCGTAACTGTCTTTCGTGCGTATTCAATAGCATAGGGGCGTCCCGGCTGCTATCTTCATCGAACGTTCTCTTCAGGTAGAAAGCCGGCGAACGTGTAAGCGCATGATCCGCAACATCTCTTTCTGCTTTCTGATGGCATTCACTTCAATCGTGATGGCGGCCCAACAGGCCGACCCGCGCGAGAGCAAGATCCTCATTCTTGAGCGTTTGTGGAACGAAGCTCAGGTGAACCGCGATGCTTCTGCTCTCGACGCTCTGGTTTCGAGCCGCTTCGTGAATACCGAGTGGGATGGGGAAATCAGCGACAAGCAGAAATTTCTTGCGGACATCCGAGATCCTCGATTCAAGCCGACTGTTGCAAACATTCAAGACGTAAAGATGAACTTCTTCGGAGATGCGGCGGTCGTCACTGGCGTTTATCACACGCAGGGAACATACCAAGGCAAATCCTATGACCATATCGGCCGCTTTACCGACACATGGGTCCTCGATCTCGGCAAGTGGCAGTGCGTCGCTAGCCACACCAGCCTGATGAAGAAGTAATCGTCTCACCTGCGGCTGCCGTCGCAGGTTATACCTGCATAAATTCTTTTTATGAGTCCGCCATGAGTCGCTCTGGCGCGATCGTGATCTAATTCCATTTTCTGATCAGACTTGCGACAGATTTTGCGCTCAAAGTCTTTTTTGTGTTCACGATCATGGAAGCCGCTGCTCATCGACCGACGTGGAAAGTGTTGCTGGCGTTCGCCATTATTTACTTCGTCTGGGGCTCGACTTTCCTTGCTATTCGCGTTGGCGTCAGGGAGGTTCCGCCGTTTCTTCTGGCCGGAATCAGGTTCGTAGCGGCGGGAGGAGCTCTCTACGGCTGGATGCGGCTCAAAGGAACGCCGGCACCGACGGGAAGAGAATGGCGCTCCGCGATTCTGCTCGCGGTCATGATTTTTGTTTTCGACTACGGGCTGCTCTTCTGGGCCGAGCAGCGGGTGCCGTCTGGGATCGCGGCGGTCATGATGGCCACAATCCCGGTATTCATGGCTCTGTCGGAAATCCTGATCATGAAGACGCGGCGCTTGACTGTCCGACTGGCGATCGCATCGGTGCTTGGAGTGGGCGGGGTGGTTGTTCTGGTAAATCCGTCAACGAGTTTCGGAGATTCGGCCGTCAATCCGGTTGGTGCGATTGCGTTGCTGGTAGGAGCGGTCAGTTGGTCCATTGCGTCCGCTATAAGTAGAAAGCTGGATCTGCCATCGGCGAAAGGCATGAGTTCCGGCGCGCAGATGTTGGCGGGAGGTGTGTTGCTGACCATCACCGCCGGGCTGCTGGGTGAGTTCCGCGGATTCCATGTCGAAAGAGTATCAGCGAAGGCGTGGGTGTGTTTGGCGTATCTCATCATCGCGGGATCGATCGTCGGTTTTACCGCTTACGTCTGGCTGATCCACCACGAATCGCCGACAAAGGTCGGGACGTATGCGTATGTGAACCCCGTGGTCGCGGTGCTGGTGGGCTATTTGTTCGGTGGAGAAGCAATTGGCGTGCGAACCATCGCTGGAACGGTGCTGGTGCTGGTGGGAATCGTCGTGATTACAATGACGCCTTCGCGGAAAGCAAGAGCGGAACTTAAGAGCGGGCGAGCACCAGCGGAAATGGCAGAGCTTCCGACTCGAACTTCGCTCGAGACGGACAATTGAGAGCCGGCGACTACTGTTACGGATGTGTCATCTTCTCAGGCCTGACGAGCTGATCGAACTCTTCGCCCGTGAGATAACCCAGCTTCAACGCCGCTTCGCGCAGGCTTGAATGTTCCACGAGCGCGGTATGGGCGATCTGTGCGGCCTTGTCATATCCGACTTTGGGAGCCAGCGCTGTGACCAGCATCAGCGAGTTTTTGAGGTACCAATCAATCTTCTCGCGATTGACCTCGATACCGTTGACCATGTATTCCACATAGCCGTGGCATGCGTCGGCAATCAACGTAACGGAATGCAGGAAGTTGTAAATGATAACGGGCTTAAAAACATTGAGCTCGAAGTTGCCCTGAGATCCGGCAAAGCCGACGGCTGCCGTAGCACCGTGAACCTGGGCGCAGACCATGGTCATAGCCTCACACTGCGTCGGATTTACTTTTCCCGGCATGATCGAAGATCCAGGCTCATTCTCAGGGATCGACAACTCGCCCAACCCGCAACGCGGGCCGGAGGCCAGCCATCGAATGTCGTTGGAAATCTTCATGAACGAGGCCGCCAAGGTTTCCATGGCGCCTTGTGCGAAGACGATCTCATCGTGGGCCGAGAGCGCGGCGAACTTATTGCCGTGCGAGCGGAAGGGAAGGCCAGTCAGTTCGGCAATCTTTTTCGCCGCCCGCTCCGCGAACTCAGGATGCGTGTTTAACCCCGTGCCCACGGCCGTGCCGCCAATGGCGAGGTCGTAGAGACCTTCGAGCACCTGTTCCAGACGATGGATGTCTCTTTCCAGCAGACTGGCCCAGCCACCGAATTCCTGGCCGACTGTCAGCGGAACTGCATCCTGGAGGTGGGTGCGACCGATCTTCACGATGTCGCGAAATTCTCTGGCCTTCGACTGAATTGCATCGCGCACGCTCTTCACGGCAGGGATAAGGGCATTCTTTACGCGGTCGGCGGAGGCGATATGCATCGCCGCCGGGAACGTGTCATTCGAAGACTGCGACATGTTCACGTGATCATTGGGATGGATCGGCTTTTTCGATCCCATTTCCCCGCCTGCGATCTCGATCGCGCGATTCGAGATCACCTCGTTCACGTTCATATTGGTTTGCGTGCCGCTGCCGGTTTGCCAGATTCGCAGCGGGAACTGGTCATTCAACTTGCCGGCGATCACTTCATCGGCCGCCTCGACGATCAGTTTGGCCTTGTCCGCAGGCAGTTTTCCGAGATCCTGATTCACCAGCGCGCAGGCTTTCTTAAGGGTGCCAAATGCGCGGATCAGTTCCGGAGGCATGGTGTCGCGTCCGATATTGAAATGCAGCAGGGAACGCTGCGTCTGGGCTCCCCAATAAACGTTGGAGGGAACTTCGATTTTGCCCATGCTGTCGGATTCGATGCGGGGCCGGGTGGCGGGTTCAGTGAGAGTGGACATGAGGTGCTCCTGAGAGGACGGCATTATGAAGGCAACCGGAAATTATAGCTCCGTTACACGCGAAACCGAGTTTACTGTGTGACGTTAAACGTTGTGCGTAATATACTAGAGGCCTTGATTAAGTCATTCCGTTGCTCGGAGACCGAACGGCTTCACCGTCGGCAACCCAGCCGCCGGTTTCGCGCCATTGAGCGTGTTGTCCGGCGAAAAACTCCGGCAGATTGACAGCGCCACAGAACTGCGCGATCTCGCAGCATCCCCCGGAAACCACTTGGAGGCGTTACGAGGCGATCGAAGAGGCGAACACAGCATTCGGATCAATGATCAACGGAGGATTTGTTTCGTGTGGCGTGGCGGGGACGCCCACGACGTGGAGATAGTGGACTATCGCTAGGAGTTTGCATCGACGGTGCAATCGAAAACGTGGTCCGGAAGGACCGAGACAGGGGTAACGGCAGTGACCAAATCTCAATCTCTTCTAACACCAATTCACCCGGGCGAGATTCTGCGTGCCGACTTCATGGAGCCTCTCGGCCTGAGCATGAATCGATTGGCGCTCGATCTTCGTGTCCCGGTTACGCGCATCGCAGAGATTGTCCATGAGCGTCGTGGTATTACGCCCGACACGGCTCTGCGCCTGGCTAGATATTTCAATACCAGCGCTGGTTTCTGGATGAATCTTCAAACCAGCTACGACCTGGAGGTGGCGGCGGACAAGTTATCGCGCACGATCGAGAGAGAAGTTCGTCCTTTCGGGATAGCCGCGGCTGCCAGTTCGTTTTCTTGATTCCGCAGCATGTCGGCTACGATCACCATGCTAGAATCATCCGTTTCCGGGTAGCATCTGAGCCCTCGTTACCTCGGAGGATCCGCACCCCACTGCATGCCTGAATTCCTCGCTGCCGAAGAAATCGACACTCTCCCGAAGGTCAAGATGAAGGGGCATCCGGAGATGCGCACGGATGTTCTGGTCATTGGAGCGGGACCTACAGGACTGGCTTGCGCCATCGAAGCACAAAAGGTCGGTCTGAAGGTCATCATCGTCGACAAGGGATGCCTGGTGAACTCGTTGTTTCATTATCCGGCCAACATGGTGTTTTTCACTACACCGGAATTGCTGGAGATCGGCAACATCCCGTTTACCACGGCGCAGCAGAAACCGAATCGCGAAGAGGCGCTCGAGTACTACCGCAAGGTCACGGAGCACTACCAGCTCGACGTCCGGCAGTATGAGTGGGTTAAGACCGTGATGGGTGAAGACGGGAACTTCGTCATCACGGCGACGGATCGCGCCGGGCGTCCACATGATTACACTACGAAGAAAGTGATTGTTTCCACCGGGTATTACGATCTGGCGAACCAGCTGAACATCCCCGGCGAGGATCTGCCGAAAGTCTCGCACTACTACGGTGAGCCGCATCCGTATTTCGATACCGATGTGCTGGTGATCGGAGGGAAAAATTCTGCGGCAATCGCTGCGCTGGATCTTTGGCGCCACGGAGCCCGCGTTACGCTGGTGCACAGAGAGTCTCAGGTGCATCATCATGTGAAGTATTGGATCAAACCCGATCTTGAGAATCGCATCAAGGCTGGCGAGATCGAGGCATACTTCAATAGCTGGGTACAGGAGATTGGCATCGATCACGTGGTGGTCGTCACGCCGCGGGGGCCAATCCGTCTCAAGAATGACTTCGTGCTGGCCCTGATCGGATACCATCCCGACTACGATTTTCTGCGGAGCATGGGGATCGAATTGTCGGAGCAGCAGTGCCGTCCCGTTTGTGATCCAGTTTCACTCGAGAGCAACGTGCGCGGGGTTTACGTGGCCGGTGTGATCGTTGCGGGTTCGCGCACCAACGAAATTTTCATCGAGAATGGCCGCTTCCACGGCAAACAGATCGCCGACGATCTCAAACGCAAGCTGCGCGTTTAGTCTGGCCGGCTATTTCAGCAGGAACCCCTCCTTTGCTATACCCCTGTTAAACCATTACCCTATGCACTCTCATGGAACCGGAACCAGAACACGGTACAGAATCGATTTCGCTCGGTTCTTACGTGCGACTTCTCGGCACCAACCGCAATTTTCGACGGCTGTGGATCGCGCAGATCGTCAGCGAAATTGGAGACTGGTTCTACACGCTCTCGATCTACACGCTGCTGCTGCAATTGACTGGACACGCGGGCTCGGTTGCCCTTGCACTCGTCTTGCAGGTCCTTCCGCAAACGTTTGCCGGACCAACCGCGGGAGTGGTGAACGACCGTCTGAAGCGGAAGCACGTGATGATTGCCGCGGATTTAATTCGCTTTGTAGTTGTTCTGGCCATGCTTCTGGTGCGGTCCCGCTCGATGGTATGGCTGGTGTACCCGCTGCTGCTGGCAGAAACCACCATGGCGGCGTTCTTTGAACCGGCCCGAAACGCGGTCATTCCACACATTACGGGATCAGACGAAGTGTTGGTGGCGAACACCCTATCGTCTGCGACATGGTCAGTGAACCTCTTGATCGGAGCGTCTGTGGGAGGAGTGGTCGCTGCCTTCCTCGGCCGCGATGCTGCTTTCATCCTGAACTCACTCTCGTTTCTTGCTTCTGCCATTCTGATCGGCGGAATGCATTTTCGCGAGCCGCACGCGGAAGCAGCCGCGCCTCTGCGTCCGCGCGATCTGATCGACTTCACTCCCGTCATGGAGGGAATTGCATACATTCGAAGTCACCCGGCACTGGTCCCTGCGGTGTTCGCCAAAGCGGGAGAGTTGATGGTCGGCCCCAGTTGGGTGATCTTTACGGTCATGGGCGCGCGTGAGTTCGCGGTGCATGGCCGTGGCATTGATACGGCTGGAGGCGCCATGCTCGGCATGAGCATCCTGCTAGGCGGCCGTGGATTAGGAGCTTTGGTTGGTCCGCTGATCTCGGCACGATGGGCAGGCCAGAACGATCACCGGCTGCGTCTCGGAATTCTTTTTGGCTACATCACAATCGCCTTCGGATATGGTCTGATCGGAGTGAGCCGGACGGTTTGGATGGCTGCGGCCTGTGCCATGCTGGCCCATGCGGGAGGTTCGACCGTATGGGTATTCTCGACAACATTGCTGCAGCTACGAACCGACGACCGTTTTCGCGGCAGGGTGTTCTCGGCCGATCTCGGTTTGGCGAGTCTAACTTTCGCCACTACTGCATATCTATGCGGACGGTTTCTTGATCTTGGGATACCTGTTCGCACCATGGCTACGGGCACAGGGATCTTCATGTTCATTCCGGCGGCACTGCTAGCATGGGTGCTGATGACGGGCTATTCCGAGAAAACCCCGCAACGCAGTTGATTGCTGCGTCTAATTCGCCTTAAACTCCTTTGGCCGAAGTCTCCCCTGACAATACAGAGGTTACGGATGGAGCCAACGAATGGGACGCTCCGAAATTCGCGTGACGATCAACCGCCCTGTGAAAGCTGTGTTTAACTTGTACACGCAACCGGATACCTGGAGTTGGTCTGACATACGTAATCTCTGCTGGACGCAAGGGAAGCCTTGGGAAGTCGAAAGCCGGATGCATTTTGAGCCCAATCAGTCCTATGGTGCGACCGTGGACCAAGTCATCACTCACTTCGAAGCCTGCCGGCGAGTTGATTTCATCAGCCACTTTGGCGGGATCACGCTCCTCACTGAGGTTCACTTCAGAGCGGTGTCGGAAAACGAGACCGAGATCTACACCCGTTTGGAGTTCATCGGGACATTTTCACGGGTGGCAGGCCTTGCCGTTGGATCGACGATCGAAAAGGGAGCGCGAAGATTCTATGAAGATATGAAGGAAGAATGCGAAAAGAGAAGTCCACCGGACTCTATGAGAGATAACGGGTGACAGAGCATTCGATGGTCAGCCTATTTGGTTGGCCTTAACTCAACCTGTCGATTTTGGCAGCCATGATGAAATCACTCTCGGTCAAGCCGTCGATTTTGTGGGTCCAGAGAGTGACTTCCACTTTACCCCAGGACAGTAACATGTCGGGATGATGGCCTTCCTGCTCAGCAATTTCACCGACGCGATTCACGAATGCCAGCGCCTGCCTGAAATCTGGAAAGCGAAACTCGCGCTGGAGATGGTGTTCATTCTCAATCGCCCACATCGGAACGTTCCTATGCAGGGCATTTAATTCAGGGCCCTGCAGGGCCGGGATGCCTCCTCGGCACGGCACGCACTTCTTGTCAGCAAGTTGTTCAGTCATCGTTTTTCCACACAGCTCGATCTCAATCAAATTGGTGCACACTTGCACTTATCTTAACGCTTGTCGCAGTACCCGGTCGTATTAGCGACTCGGCAGACATGAAAACTCCGCAGCGCGCAGTGTGTACAATGTGAGCTTCTCCCGTGTAGAGGTTCGGTCGTACGGAAAGGGGAACTACATTGGTGGTTCTGGTCATTGGCGGCGCAGGATATATAGGAAGTCATGCAGCGCGAGCTTTGAGGCGAGCGGGTCACGATGTCATCATTTTTGACAACCTTAGTACGGGCTACGAGTTGCTCGCCTCTGGATTCGAGTTGGTAAGAGGCGATGTCCTTAATGGCGTGGAGTTGGGCAGGGCACTGAAGCGAGTCGATGCCATCATGCACTTCGCCGCCCATGCGTACGTCGGTGAATCAGTCACGAATCCTCGCAAGTATTTCCGCAATAACGTAGAAGGCGGTCTGTCTTTGCTCAATGCAGCGCTCGAGGTGGGTGTGAAGAAGATTATTTTTTCTTCCACGTGCGCGGTTTACGGGGAAGTCGCGAAAGTTCCAATCGAGGAGAACAACCCGCGGCAGCCAGTCAACCCTTACGGTGTATCGAAATTGTTCTTCGAGCAGGCGCTCGAGGCGTACGACCGGGCGTATGGCTTTCGATACGCCAGCCTGCGTTACTTCAACGCTGCTGGAGCCGACGAGAGCGGCGAAATCGGCGAGTTACACGATCCGGAGACGCATCTGATTCCGCTGGCGCTTAGCGCTGCCGCGGGAACTGGCCCTGCTTTACAGATCTTCGGGACAGACTATCCCACGCCTGATGGCACGTGTATTCGTGACTACATTCATGTGAATGATCTCGCCAGCGCGCACGTGAAAGCGCTGGAGCACCTGGGGGCGGGGAAGCCAAGCTTGGCGGTTAATGTGGGGACTGGCATCGGTGCCTCGGTCCGCGAAGTGCTTTCGGCGGTGGAGAAAGTAACTGGGAAGCCAGTACCACACAATATTGCATCCCGGCGTCCGGGCGATCCTCCTGCATTGGTCGCGAATCCTGCCAGGGCCCAGGGTTTATTCGGCTGGAAGGCGACTCGCGGATTGCACGAAATTGTAAGCACAGCATGGAACTGGATGCAAAAGCAGCCGCAAAGCGCGAGACGGTAGAGGGTTTGCACCTTCCACGAGTGTTGTACAGCCTGCATCTGCAATTGGAGCAAGAACGGAATCTATGGCAAATGATCTGACAGGGAAGCGGGTGGCGTTTCTAGGTGCCGGAAAGATGGGCGGAATCATACTGCAAGCTTTGCTTAAGAACGGGTTACTTTCGGCGAAATCGACGGTGGCGACCGTGGCTCATCCGGAGCGCGCCAAGGCGCTGTCGTCAAAGTTGAAGGTAGCGGTTGGGACGAGCAATGTCGAAGCGGTAAAAGGCGCCGACATCATCGTGATCGCCGTCAAGCCGCAAGTGGTTGAAGACGTCGTGCGCGAAATCGCCGGCGTCATCGGACCGAAACAGTTGATCATATCTGTGGCAGCTTCTGTGCCAACGGCGATGATCGAGAAGAACTTGTCGTCGAATGTTCCCGTCGTTCGTGCGATGCCGAACACGCCCTGCATCACGGGACAGGGGATGACTGCGATCTGCAAAGGGAAGCACGCCATGGCGCAGCACGTCGCAGTGACGACACATCTCTTCGATGTGGTCGGCCGAACCGTTGTTGTAGATGAAAAGCACATGGATGCGGTGACCGCGCTCTCCGCGAGCGGGCCGGCTTATATCTACATCATTCTCGAATCGTTGGCCGAGGCCGGCGTAAAAGTGGGCTTGCCGCGCGATATCGCGACGCTTCTGGCGGCTCAGACCACGCTGGGCGCAGCGAAGGTCGTCCTTGAAACTGGAGATCATCCGGCGCTGCTCAAGGACGCAGTTACCACTCCAGCAGGCTGCACGATCGATGCCATCATGGAGCTCGAGGAAGGGAAGTTGCGCGTGACGCTTATTAAAGCAGTGGTGAAAGCGGCTCAGCGTGCGAAAGAGCTTGCCTTCAGCTGACTCGAAGCCTTGCTGATGCCATGAAGCTTCTGATCGTTGTTCATCACCATCTCGAGCTGTGGAACGTACCCGCCTGGTTCGGGCAGCGGTTAACCGAAGAATTCCCGGAACTCAATATCGTGCAGCGTCATTCTTACGACGGAGCGGAAGAGCCTCTGCGCGATTCTGAAGTCCTCTTTACGCTTTCGTTGCGCCCGAAACAATTCGCCGTGTGCCAGAACCTGCGCTGGATTCACACTCCCACGGCCGCTGTGCATCAATTCCAGTTTCCCCAATTCATCGACAGTGATGTTGTACTTACGAATTCGACTGAAGTGCACGGGCCGGTAGTTGCCGAGCACGTCATTGCGTTGATCTTCGCGTTAGCGAAGAAGATTCCACAGGCTACGCGTTTGCAGCAAGAACATGTTTGGGGACAAGAGGCGATGTGGAGTCAGCGTCCGCATATGCGGGAGATCGCGGGCGCAACCTTGGGATTGATCGGAGTTGGCAGTATCGGACGCCGCGTCGCGCAGATGGCCTGTGCTCTAGGGATGCATGTCATCGCTGTACGCGAACACGTCGCCAAAGGGAGTCCCGAAGGCGTGGAGAAAGTCTTTCCTACATCGCAACTCGACGATCTGTTGCATCAATCAGACTATGTGGTCCTGGCTGCTCCGCTGATCCCGGCCACGGAGAAATTGATCAATGCAGACCGGCTGGCGGTTATGAAACCGGAGGCCTGCCTGATCAACGTCGGCCGTGGTCCGCAGGTCGACGAGTGGGCTCTGCTCGAAGCTCTGCGCAATCGCCGAATCGGAGGCGCGGCGCTGGATGTCTTCGATCGCGAGCCGCTGCCTGCCGATTCGCCGCTATGGGATCGGGAGAATCTCCTTATCACTCCGCACACGGCAGGACTGACGGAGAAGCTCTGGCATCGTCATTACAAGCACTTTTCGTCGAACCTGCGCCGTTATCTCGCGGGCGAGCCATTGCAATATGTAGTCGATAAACGCAAAGGCTATTGAAGGTATCGCGTGCTAAAGTCTTGGTCATGGAACCACGTCTGATCCTGATTAACCTGCTGATTAAGCTAGGCGTGGCAGCCGCCGTGTCGAGTACCCTGGTGCGGTCGAAAGAGTTCAAGAGACTACTATTCCGCGAAGAGCGTACATTCCGGCAGAAGGTTTACCTGGTTCTGTGGTTTGGCCTGCCGATGGTTTTCGGAGTCCTGATCCGGATTTCGCAAAACAGCTTTCAGGCAAGCGATGTCAGTTTTGAGACAGCGATGGTGCTGGGAGTGCTTGGCGGCCGTTGGGCCGGTTCGCTGGGCGGAGCGCTCATCAGCGTCCCAGCACTCATCCATGGCGAGTGGGCAGCCATGCCGTTTCACGTGCTGTCGGGGTTTCTTGCCGGGCAGCTTCGTACCATGGCTCGAGACAAGGACGATATCTGGTCCTTCTCTCCGTTTGCCGATCAGAGTATCTTTCGCCTCATCCGGCGCAACTTGCCACGGCCTCGTTTGTTCGACTGGCAGGTGATTTTTTTCCTGACAATTGTCGGCTTGCGTTTTGTACAGACCGAACTGGTTCGATACTTCCCTGGATCGATCTTCAGCATTGAAAGTCCCGACAATTTGTGGGTTTTTGGATTGATCTATGCCGCGAGCGTAGCGGCGATCGGAATCGAGATTAAAGTCTTCAATAGTGTGCGCATCCAGATCAAGCTCGAAGAGCAGGAGCGACTACTCCTGCATGCCCGGATGGAGGCGCTGCAGAACCAGATCAACCCGCATTTTCTGTTCAATACACTAAATTCAATTTCGTCGCTGGTGCGTTTCGACCCGGATATGGCTCGCGAGATGATCTCGAAACTTGCGATTATCCTTCGCCGCCTGCTGAGTAGCGGCGAGGCATTTGCTCCGTTACGCGACGAATTCGAGTTTATCGATAACTATCTCGACATTGAAGTCGTCCGCTTTGGCCGCGAGAAGCTGCGTGTCGTGAAGGAACTCGATGCGGCGTCGCTCGACGTGGTGGTTCCCAGCATGCTCCTGCAGCCGCTGGTCGAAAACTCAATCAAGCATGGCCTCGCGCCGAAAGTGGAAGGCGGCAGTATTTATCTGCGAAGCCGGGTGACGAGCACCCGCTTGATCATCGAGGTCGAAGACGATGGTGTGGGGATGGGCGGAGCTCAACTGGAAGAAAGCAGCAGTTGGACGGGGATGGGCATTGGAATGGCGAATATCTCGGAACGATTGCAAGTGCTTTACGGAGATACCGCTCGTATGACGATTGACAGTCACGAGGGGAAGGGAACGCTAATTCGCATCCGACTACCGCTAATCGAATCTACCAGCTCTGTCCCGGAAGGCTTTTACGCCGAGCATTCCAGCACGCGTCGATAGAAATCCTCGTACTGCTTTACGATCTTGGTCGAGCAGAATCTCTCCATAGCAACGGCCCGGGCGCGTTTTCCCATCTCGCGCAACCGGTTGTCATCGCTCAGCAATTCGATGGCGTAGCGTGCCATGGTCTCAACGTCGCCGACATCCGCCAGAAAGCCACTGGTGCCGTGATCGATGACCTCAGGCACTCCGCCGGCACGTGTGGAGATCGGGACTACCTCGCACGCCATGGCCTCCAGAGCCGCGAGTCCGAAGGATTCCAGCTCACTGGGAAGCAGCATGATATCGGCGATTGAGAGCTTTTCGTAAATCTGATCCTGCTTGCCCAAGAACAGCACATCGTCGTGAATACCTTTTTGTACGGCCAGCCACTCGGCCACGGAGCGATCCGGACCATCGCCGATCAGAAGCAGCCTTGAGGGGATTCGTTTGCGTACGCGGTCAAAGATCTCGATGACGTCGGTCACGCGTTTGACAGGGCGAAAATTCGACAGATGTACCAGCACACGCTGCCCGTCAGGCGCATATTCGCGGCGCAATTCCTCGGTAAGTTTCGTATCGCGAAAATAGACATCGCAGTTGACCGAGTTGTAGATCACCTCAATGCTCTTTTTCACGTCAAACACACGTTGGGTGCGATCCTTCAAATAATTGGAAATCGCGGTTACACCGTCGCTCTGTTCAATGGAATAACGAGTGATTCCCAGATAGGAACGATCAAGTCCTACCAGAGTGATGTCAGTGCCGTGCAATGTGGTGACGAAGGGCAAGCGGCGACCGCGGGGACCTGACGCTAACATTTGGCGCGCCAACATCGCGCTGACCGAGTGCGGAATCGCGTAGTGTACGTGCAGCAGGTCGAGATCGTAGAGCTGCGCAACCTCTGCCATGCGAGTGGCGAGTGCCAGATCGTAGGGCGGATAGTCAAACAGCGGATATCGGGAGACTTCTACTTCGTGGTAGTGGATATTGCGTTCTTCGCCTCGCAACCGGATGGGCTGAGCATAAGAGATAAAGTGGATTTCGTGATCGCGCTGAGCCAGTTCCATCCCCAGTTCGGTAGCAACTACTCCGCTGCCGCCATAGGTCGGATAACAGGTGATTCCAATTTTCATGAGCGTACGTTCGCCTGCCACGTTGTTCGGTGATTCGATGGCTGCAATGAGCGGTGGATGCAGATTTTACACGAGTTGCCAGCTAGCAGAGCTGGGATCGGATGATTCAGCGAGAATTCGGGCCCAGACTCATGCCGGGATCCAGTTTGTCGAGATGCGCCTGAAACCGCTTTTTGGATTCCTCGGGAAGGCCGGTAAATTCGATGCCCATCCCAACGCCAGGATCACGGGTGCGTACCACAGCGCTTGGCGAGACCTTCTCTTCGGCAAACCAGAGATCGACTCGAAGAGCGGTGCCGACAGCCAGGGGCATCACGGTTTCAACATAACAACCATTGCCGCTGATATCGGTAGCATTGACGCGCAGAGGAGTATTCACTCTTTCATCGCGCAGTTCCAACGGGAAGGAGATTTTGTGTCGTGCGAATTTTCGGCGGTTGTCTTGCCGAATGGCCGTGCGTTCCTCAACCTTCATTTCGGCTGGCAAAGCCGCTATCCATGGACAATCCTGTTCCAAGACCAATTGAACGCCGACTTGGGTTTTCTTAAGTGCGCCCGCATCGACGACCCACATCACCTTGCAGCGTGCCTTCTTGCCTTCATATTGCACGCCGATGACGTCGCCAACCTTCAACTCGGGCTCGATGCCGTAAATGCACGCACCGGTAGCGCTGATGTTCTGGGCAATGGCATTTTGGAAGAATGGCTGGTTGTTGCTGCCCATTCCCCACACCTTAACCTTCAAGTCCAGAGTCGCACGTGGCGCTGACCCTTGGGCCGACATGAGCGCATCCCTCCAGCCTAGAAAACGCTGAATTGTAACTTATCTTACTACTTGTAGTTAACCGGAAAGGTTACGAGAGTACCTCAGCCGTCCTCAGTCTAATGGGCGGAAACCGGGACAAAGCCGCTGCGAACGGGTCACCGAGTGCCCAGATCTCGATAAGAAATCAGCTGTACACCTTCGCTTTCGAGCACTTCGCGCGCCACAGGCAGCGTCAATACCCGCAATTCAGTCTCTCGCGATTCCCGCAGACGAGTCTTTGCCGTCTGCAGTTCGGCATCGTTGTATCCAGGATGGCACACGAACTCCCATGTGCCCTCAGGCATGCTTTCTGCGAGCGCACGAAAGAGAGTCTCATCAAGAGATCCGGTTACCTCGATGCCCAGCGTGCCGTCAGGTGTGGCGAAACCTTCGTGCTCAACTGCTTCATGAAAATTTCCGGCGAACCTGCTCAGAACTTTCACTTCTGCATAGCGCGTCCACAGATTGGGCCGAGCCAGCAGACGGCTTGAGCGCAACGGAAAGCGCGGACCGAAGGGATTGCGCACGGCCTTTACTCCGTATGTGGCGGCAGCTCGCAAGAGCGGCCGCAGCACCGGCGGAAACAGATGCGTGTGCTTGTGCGTGTCGAAGTGGGACAGCGTAATTCCGGCCGACTGGATTTTACGGATCTGTGCCGAAGCCTCGGCCTCGATCTCGGCGGGGTTCATTCGCGACGTGAGTGCGCGAGCCGCGAAGGTTTTGAGGCCATCGCGGAACCGGCCGGCATCGGTGAGGGAAGGGAGTCGTCCGGGTTCGAGCATCGGCTCACCATCGATCAGCACCACATGACATCCGATGCTCAATCCTGGAACGGTCTTCGACAACTCTACGGCACCAGCGAAAGCAGATCCGTGAGCCATCAACGTAGATGAAGTCACGACTCCGCGCGTGTGCGCCTGGATGATGGCTCGGTTCACGCCTGAAGTGAACCCGAAGTCGTCGGCGTTGATGATGAGCCGCTTCACCGAGCGAGTTTAGCAGGGTGGGTGTCTTCGGGCGCGGAGCCGCTGCCCGTTGGGTCACAATCTCACGAACTCAGCACTGCAGAGGACGCTAGGAAATCGATCTGATGTTTGACCGATTTTTCAGCCGTTACGTATACTCATTGAGTGCGCGGTTCGCGCGGATGCCCCTCATTCGACTTTTGATCGCCGTGACGGTCCGGGGGCGCGAAGTACGAGGGGCGGTTAGCTCAGCTGGTTAGAGCGCCTGCCTTACAAGCAGGAGGTCGCAGGTTCGAGTCCTGCACTGCCCACCAATCTGTTTCACGCGTATCTGTAGCGTTTCCAGATACTTGCTGGGGGAACGCTGCGGTGGCCCTTTCACCCATCGAACTTTCTCATCCTCATTTATCAAGCTATCAAGCGCAATGTGTGAGTGCTGAGATTGTATCTTTAGCATGCGACGACCAATGGCGTTAAGGCCTTTTCGGGCTGCACTGGCGGGGAGAGGTCCGGTTTTCGTTTCGACTCTGGGGGCACAGCACTGATAACTGGAGCAGGTGTCGTTGTGGTGATGATGGGGGTAACAGCGGTCGAGGCCACCTGGCGTCGTATCGCTACCTTCTTCTTTTTTTGCGGCGGCCGAATTCCGACCGCGTCTCGCAGTTCGGCGAAACTTTCCTGAAGCAACTTCTCTAGCCGCCTGAGATCAGGCGCCGCGTGCGTGTCGCCGCTGAAGCCGAAATACACGGTGCCGTTGTAGCTCAGGATGGCGCAGTTGACTGCCATCTCGCCTCCGACGGGCACGTACGGATAGCAGTGCAGCATTTTGTGTCCGAGCAAATACAGCGGGACTTGTGGCCCGGGCACATTCGTGCACACGAGGTTAAAGGGAGTGATGGGCAACTGGCTTGCAAGCGGTCCCGCCATGCCCTGTAGTGAGGTCGGGAACATCCCGATAAGTCCTCCGGCCAGGCTGACCAACTCGGCCGCATGCATGCGCTTTAGAAACTCTGTTCGCTGATGGACAGCCGCGAGCAACTTCGTCGGTTGCCGGATGTCCAGTGGGATAGTAACGGGAACCAAGGAGATTCGATTGCCTAGTTCCGAGGTGGTGGTATTGCCACGGAGGTTGACCGGAACCATGATCCGCAGCAACCTTCCCTTGACGCGATCGCCGTGCAGTTCGCAATAGCGGCGAATCGTTGCGGTTACCAGGGTAAGAATCACATCATTGACGCTGGCGGCGCGTTTAGCCTTGATGGCTTTGACATCGGCCAGAGGGATTTCGGTGCAAGCGAATTTTTGTGGGCCGCGGTAGATTACGTTGAAGCGAAGCCGCTCGGTAAATGTTGTGATCTCGGGAACCAGAGTGGCGAATTCGTTGGCCTCCGTTCGGTCCCCGCCAGCGGCGACGCGCTCGGCCATGGTGAGCAGATCGGTCATGGCGGAGAGGATTCGTTTAATGAAGTCAGAATAAGAGTCCACGAATTCGGACGTTAGCGACGTCAGGGGATCGTGTGGCCGGGGAATATGAAACTTGACCTCTTTCTTCGGCAAAGAAGGTGCGTCGGGGCTGGCATCCATCAGTGCGCTCAGGATTCCCACTCCTGCAATGCCATCGGCCAAGCAATGATGCAAACGGAAGATCAGGCCGGTGCGACTTGCTCGTAGTCCTCGCACTATTGTGATGTCCCACAAAGGGTGTCGGCGGTCCATCACCTGGCTGAAGAGATTACCGGCGAGGGCCCTCATCTCTACGTCGGTGCCGTGCTTGAGCGTGACTTCACGCATATGGCGGGAAAGATCGAATTCGGGGTCGTATTCCCAGGTTGGCAGACCTAGCCCGAACGGTGCGGGGACGACTCGCTTAAAATAGCGGGGAAGCAATGGCAGTTTAGATTGGACAAATCGAACGCAATCTTGAAATGAGATCTCGCCCTCAAACACACAGATGCTGGCTACATTGAGCGGCATGCCCTCCCGCTCAAGATGCAGGAAAACCGTGTCGCCCCAGGAAAGACGGTCACTTTGTTGATGGTTGTGCACGACAGATCTCCTATCAATTCGCCCCGCCAACAACCGACCTCAGTCCACGAAGGTGCATCTTTGCGTCAGTTTGACGAGCTTGAGGGCTTTATACACATCGATACTTACGCCACGGAGTATGATCTTCACCGCTTTTTCGTTGGCCACTCGAGTAAAATCTTCCAATGCTCGCAAGGCACGTGAATTAATGCGGCGCACTGACGAGAAATCCAAAACCATTTCGCCTTGGGCGCCGTCGAGACCTCTCGTAGCCTCTTGCAAGACAGGCACGACATGCTCATCATCGATGTTCAGGAATATTGCAGTCGCCGACATGATATTTACCTCGCTATACCGCTTACGGCTGGGACGCGCTAGCTATCTTGGAGGCGCCTCTCCCCTCGTATGCCTTCCAGAGTAGTTCGACCATTTCGCTCATGAGTGGCATACGAGGGTTCGACCGCCAGGATGGATCGTCAAAGGCAGTCTTGGCGAGCTCGGGCACCGCCTGCTCGAACGCTTCCTTCGAAATTCCCAGTTCTGCGATCGAACGTGGAAAGGCAAGTTGGTCGAGCAGTCGCCCTATCGATGCGATTAGATTCTGGACCTTTTCTTCCGTGGTATGACCACCCAGGCCCAACAGGTCGGCTACCGCCGCGTATTTCTTGTGTGCCACATACCCTTGCGTGTAAGGCGAGGGCATGAACTTCGTGGGGACACTGGCGTTGTATGCGATCACATGCGGTAGCATGAGCGCGTTAGCTCGACCGTGCGCGACCCCAAAGCGTGCCCCAAAGGCATGCGCAAGGGCATGATTTACGCCCACAGACGCGTTGGAAAATGCCATCCCCGCAATACACGCGGCGTTATGCATCATGCAGCGCGCTTCGGCATCGCGAGGATGTTCGTACGCGATCGGCAGATACTTGAAGACCAGGCGAATAGCCTGCATGGCGTTGGAATCGGTATACGGGGATGCATAGTTCGATACTCCGGCTTCCAGCGCATGGGTCAGGCAATCGACACCGGTATCCGCAGTCAGCCCTTTTGGCATTGACATGACGAATTGCGGATCGACAATCGCCACATCCGGAGTCAGAGAATAATCCGCGAGCGTCACTTTGCGCCCGTGTTCCTTGTCAATCAAAACAGCAAAGGGGGTCACTTCGCTTCCCGTTCCGCTGGTTGTGGAGATCGCAATCAAACGAGTCCGGTTGGTTTTCTCGGTTGGATACACAACAACTCGCTTGCGCAGATCGAGAAAGGGAGCGGCCAGATATTCCAAGTCAGCGTCCGGCGACTCGTACTTCAGCTTCATGATCTTCGCTGCGTCGATCACCGACCCGCCACCCAGCGCTACGATCTGGTCGGCCTTGTAAGAATTGAGGACTTCGACCCCCTGTGCGATAACTTTGCTCTCGGGCTCCGCATCGGGAATGACCAGTACATGAACATGAGTCTTGGGGCACATATTTCGTCGGACGATATCGACGTGCCCAAATTGCTCAAGCGGTGCATTGGTGACCACGATGGTGCAACGCGACGTGAACTGTCGCAGATTCTCCACCGCGTTCATGTTGAAGTAAATCTGGTTGGGAACTCGAAACCACATATGGTTTTGTGTCCTGCGGGCCAGGCGCTTGATGTTGAGGTAGTGGAAGATGTTCACGTTGTCGGTTGTGCTGTTGCCGCCGCCTGTTCCGCAGCCGAAAGAAAAAGTTGGCACCAGGTCGTTATAAACCGCACCCAGGGCCCCGATCGACCCGGGGGAGTTCACAATGACGCGCCCGGTATTGATCACTTCTCCGAATTTGCGGATGACATCTTCGTTTCGCGAGAACACCACGGCTGTGTGTCCGAGACCTCCGGCATGGTTAACCTCCACGCACACCTTCAGAGCCTCAGCGACAGATCTCGCGCGATACACCGCAAGCACGGGAAACAGCTTCTCAACTGAAAGGGGATGTTCCCGGCCTACACCCTGAATGGGCGCAATCAGGAGTTTGGTATTGGGCTTCACCGAGATGCCGACAAACCGGGCAATGTCAGCGGCTTTCTGGCCAACGGCCATCGGTTGCATAAATCCGGTTTGCGGATCGATTACAGTGCGTTCCAGCAGCGCGGTTTCTTTGTCATCGCAGATATGCGCTCCTAATTCGGCGAACTTCTTCAGCACGGCGTCATAGATTTCATCATCAATGACAACGGTCTGCTCGGAGGCACAGATGGTACCGTTGTCGAAGGTCTTGGAGACAATGATGTCCACGACCGCCGCATTCAGGTCCGCCGTTTTCTCGAGGTAGACCGGTGTGTTTCCAGGGCCTACGCCCAAAGCGGGCTTGCCGGAACTGTATGCCGCCTTAACAACGCCCGGGCCACCGGTGGCATCGATCAGGCCCACATCTTTGTGCTTCATGAGGTAAGCGTTGTCTGGCAGAGTGGGAGATTCCACGCAGGTGAAAACGCCTTCCGGCGCTCCGTGCTTCACCGCGGTCTCATACATCACTCGAACGGCCTCGGAGCAACAGCGCGACGCTTTGGGATGCGGACTGAAGATGACCGCATTGCGAGTCTTTACCGCAACGATGCTTTTGAACAACACGGTGGATGTGGGATTCGTAATCGGAGTGAGCGAAAGCAGGACTCCGATGGGCTCGGCGATCTCCAACAAATTCCGCTCGGGGATTTCCCGAATGACGCCGACGGTGCGCTTGTCCTTGATGTAGTTGTAGACGAACTCGCTGGCCACCATATTCTTGATGACCTTGTCTTCCATCACGCCGAGCCTGGTTTCCTCAACCGCCAGGCGGGCGAGATGTTGTGCCTGCTCGAGTCCCGCCAAAACCATCGGTTTGACGATGTTGTCGACGTCCTCTTGTGTGAACTGTGTGAAGACAGCTGCCGCTGTCCTTGCCTGAGCAACCAAGCCATCCAGGTAGACAATTCGTTCGCTCGGGAGCGTATCTGCGTCCAGCGGGATTTGGATGCGTTCTTTGATGACTTCGCTGTTTATCATGGCTGCCTCCCTGACGTCTTCGTCCTGCAGGGGACATGACACGCGGGAGCATGTCGGCGTAGGACCGCGCACGGTTTCCTGCGCGCGAGTACGGGTCAACCTAATTCCCAAAGTAAACCTCGCAGCAGAGTATCAGTCAGCAACTGCTGTCACGTGCGGGTGTGACGGCGGTCACGCGCTAGCTGGCCGCGTAATTCGCTACCCCCCGGCCGAGGGCCGAGTTGGAGAGATCAAATGCAGGAAGTCCGGTTAAGGGGGTGGAGATTGGGACTGCAACAACTGATGTGGCACAGAAAAAGCCCCGGGCCCGATCTTTCGGACCCGGGGTTCCGTGAAGAGAAAGCCACGTCGTTGACAGGCTGGCCTAGTCTCCAGACGGCAGCAGCGATTCTTCCGTCGGCATCTCGGAGACTAACGAAGGGCACTCGCCCAAGATCGGCTGGCAAGCCGCATCGGGACCATATTTCGGATGCACCTGAAGCTTGATTCCTGAGAACTGTTCCTGCTCCGTCGAACCCGCCAGGGCAGTGGTAGAAGATGTACCGGCGGCAATCACCTGAGTAAGCGCATCGAAGTATCCCGTTCCCACGAAGCGCTGGTGCTTGACGGCCTGGTATCCATACTGGGCTTCACGGGCGAACTCTTTCTCCTGGAGTCGAGAGTACGCAGTCATCCCTTTGTTTTTGTAGCCGCGGGCCAGTTCGAACATGCTCAGGTTCAAAGCATGGAATCCGGCCAGCGTGACGAACTGGAACTTGTATCCCATCCGTGCGAGTTCCGTCTGGAAGTTCGCAATTGTTCGATCATCCAGGTTCTTTTTCCAGTTGAACGACGGGGAGCAGTTGTATGCCAGCAGTTTTCCCGGATACCTGGCATGGATCGCTTCCGCGAAGCGGCGAGCCTCTTCTACATCGGGATGCGATGTCTCGCACCAGATCAGATCAGCATAGGGTGCGTAGGCGAGGCCACGGGCGATCGCCGAGTCCAGCCCTCCCCGAATCCGGAAGAAACCTTCGGAGGTACGTTCTCCAGTGATGAAATCGCGGTCTCGTGGATCGATATCGCTCGTCAGCAGGTGAGCGCTGTCAGCGTCGGTGCGGGCCATAATCAGGGTGGGAACGCCAAGAACATCCGCGGCCAGCCGCGCGGCAATGAGTTTCTGAATGGCCTCCGAAGTCGGCACCAGGACTTTGCCGCCCAGATGTCCGCATTTCTTCGCCGAAGATAGCTGATCTTCGAAGTGCACGCAGGCTGCACCGGCCTCGATCATCGCCTTCATTAGTTCGAAAGCATTCAAGGTGCCGCCGAATCCAGCCTCGGCGTCGGCCACGATGGGAGCCATCCAATAGATGCCGTTCTTTCCATCGAGATGATGAATCTGGTCGGCGCGCAAGAGGGCATTGTTAATCTTGCGGGCGACGTTCGGAACGCTGTCGGCCGGATACAAACTTTGATCCGGATACATCTGGCCTGCATCGTTGGCATCGGCTGCCACTTGCCAACCACTAAGATAGATAGCCTTCAAACCGGCCTGCACCTGCTGCACCGCCTGGTTGCCAGTCAATGCACCGAGCGCCGGCACGTACGATTCATTGTGGAGCAACCACCAGAGCCGTTCGGCGCCAAGGCGAGCGAGCGTGTATTCGATCTGGATTGAGCCACGTAACCTGATGATGTCTTCCGCAGTGTACGGGCGCGTCACGCCTTCCCAGCGGGGATCCGTTTTCCATTGTTGCTCCAGTGTGTTCTCGTTGCGCATGTCTGCATCTCCTCGGCATTCCTGCCGTCGAGGTGTAGTAGAGCCGACTTGGACGAAGGACTACAAACCGCATGGTCCGTTTTGGCCGAGTCGTCCGTTTCGTCCTAGTGGTAGCTTCAGGTTTCGCGAAGAGCACTATCATGACGGACATGGCTACCTTGGCTACTCGCAATGAAGTTGAAACTCAGATACTCACACCGGAAGCATGTCTCTTTCTCACCAAACTCGCTCGCGAATTCGAATCACGCCGCCGCGAGCTTTTGCAGCGACGGCAGACTCGCCAGAGAAAGATTGATGCTGGCGTAATGCCCGACTTCCTTCCTGACACGGCCGATATTCGAGAAAGCGACTGGACGGTTGCACCTATCCCGCGCGACTTGTTGGACCGGCGCGTGGAGATCACTGGACCTGTCGACCGCAAGATGATCATTAACGCGCTAAACTCCGGCGCCAACGTATTCATGGCGGACTTCGAAGACTCCAATTCGCCCACCTGGAAGAACAATCTTGAGGGGCAAGTCAATCTCCGCGACGCGGTCGACGGCACGATTGGCTTCGTGAGCCCCGAGGGAAAACGGTACGAACTAAATGATTGCGTGGCGACATTAGTGGTTCGTCCTCGGGGATGGCATTTGGAGGAGAGACACTTTCTAGTGGACGGCGAGGCGATTTCGGCCTCACTGTTCGACTTCGGACTGTATTTCTTCCACAATGCGCAACGCCTGTTAGACAAAGGAACCGGACCATATTTCTACTTGCCCAAGATGGAGAGTCATCTGGAAGCCCGCCTGTGGAACGATGTGTTCTGTTTTGCGCAGGATGAGCTCGGCCTTCTGTGCGGCACGATCCGCGCCACCGTGCTGATTGAGACGATTCTGGCGTCCTTCGAGATGGATGAGATCCTCCATGAACTACGGTGGCACAGTTCCGGGTTGAACTGCGGCCGCTGGGACTACATCTTCAGCTTCATCAAGAAATTCCGGAATCGTCCGGATTTTGTGTTGCCGAATCGATCCACAGTGACGATGGAGAAACACTTTCTGAAGTCTTATGTCGATCTATTGATTCAGACTTGCCATCGCCGTGGCATTCATGCCATGGGGGGCATGGCTGCACAAATTCCGATCAAGAATGATCCTGCCGCGAATGAGAAAGCGCTGGAGAAAGTTCGCGAGGACAAGAGCCGGGAGGTGCGTGCCGGGCACGACGGCACGTGGGTCGCCCATCCGGCCCTGGTGCCGATTGCAAAAGAAGTGTTTGACGCCTACATGAAAACGCCCAACCAGATCAGCCGGCGGCGCGAGGATGTCCACGTCAAATCGAGCGATCTGCTGACCGTGCCTGAAGGTCACATCACAGAGGAAGGTCTGCGGTGGAACATCGACGTAGGATTGCAGTATCTTGAATCGTGGTTGGGCGGTTCCGGCTGTGTTCCCATTTATAACCTGATGGAAGATGCTGCCACTGCAGAAATCTGCCGCTCGCAGGTGTGGCAGTGGGTAAAACACGGTGCTTGCCTGAGCGATGGCCGACCTATCACAGAGGAAATGGTGCGACAGATCATTGCCGAACAGAGAAACAAATTGAAGGGCGGACGCATTTCAGAAGCGGCCGACATTTTCCAGCGGATGACGACCAGCGCTGATTTCACTGATTTCTTGACGCTGGAGGCATATGATTACATCGACTAGGGACAGGTGAAACGCCTGCGCGGAAGATGATCGCCGAATCCGCCGAGATCTCGAATGAGTTTCTTGCGCAACTGAAGGAAGACCTGGTGTGCCGGCGCGTGGCGCACGGCTTCGCGCGTCTGGAAGAGCTTCGCCATCTGTTGTCATCGTTCGACCCCGAAAAGAAGAATGCTGCCCTCTTCGCCGGCTACCTCGCTCAGTGGGTGGATGTTGGATTTCAACGTCCGGCACTAGTCAAGGAAATCGTTGCGCGCTTCTCACGGGAAGTGCGGGCGCGCCTGCCCCTGCATGAATACCTTCATCTGCGCATGGCACAAGGTATGGTGGCAATGGCAGAGGAGTCCACAGACGAGGCGATGCGCCACTTCGAATGTGTCCTTAGCCTCGAAGAGGAAACCGACGATCAGGAACTCTTGTCCATTGCCAATTTCTGGAAGGGGCGTTGCCTCCGCATGAAGGGCGAATACGATCAAGCTTTGGCCTTTGCAGTAAAGGGCAGAGATCTGGCCCTGAAGCTTGGCCACCCCCCGATGGGGGCGGTGATGCGAGTGCTCGAGAGCTGGCTGCTTTTTCAGAAAGGCAACGCCAAAGAAGCTCTCGAAATTCTTCAAACAGCAGAAGCAAGTTTGCGCAAGACCGACGACTTTCTCACCTTAGGCAACATTCATTCTTCTTACGGCCGGATCGCCCGCCGCCAGGGACGCTATCAGCACGCAATTGAGAGCTTCACAGCAGCTATTGCTCTGTACCGCAAACTGGATCCGCAGCATCGGAACATCGCCCGATCACTTAACAATATGGCGTACGTCAAGCGGCTCATTGCTCTGCAGCTACGGCGCAAGATCGATGCGGAAGCGGCTCGACGCAGAAAGGCTGCTGCCCGAGGTGCTGCCGCGAACGGTAAGGGGAAGCCGTCCTATCGCGTTCGTTTCGAAGAACTAAGGCAGGAAGCGCTGGCCGAACTGAGCGAGGCGCAGACTATCTATGAGAATTACGGGAACCATCATGGCTTGGGTAGCGTGCACTTGAATTACGGGTATCTGCATTTAGATAAGGGAGATCTGGACGATGCGGAAAAAGAAGCCGAAACAGCTTTTCATCTAGCTGAAGCGAGGCACGATCATATTCTTATGGCCCGTAGCCAGCTGTTGCGGTGCATGATTGAGAACGTCCGCGTCGAGGAAGGCATTGGGGAAAACAGCGAGCCGGGCAGCCACGCACGTCTCGCCCAAGATTTTGCTCAGGAAGCGATCGAATTGGCTAAACATACGGAGAACCGTCGTCTCCTGGCCTACGCACACATCTGGCATGGGCTGACTTACAGCAATCTTTTTTTTGATGACCTGGAATCAGCACGACTCTGCTATGACCAGGCCGTCACGCTATCGAAAGGTGTCCATGTGGAGGGCGCATGGGACGACCTGCAAACGCTGAAGACCCGCGTTCTGCGTGGCGGAAGCGTGAACCCTACGCTGCGGGCATGGTCGCAAGGTTCGGTTGGAGACAAGACCTTTCAGCAGATCACAGAAGAATTTGCCGAGCTAATCATCCCCAAGGTCTGGGAACGGGAGGGCCGGAGGGTTTCTCGTGTAGCGACCCGGCTCTCTATTTCACCCAAGAAGGTTCGCCGCATCCTCGGTCATGTCGGCCGGCGAAAGCCGTCCCAGCAATAGGAATGCCACTCATGCGGCACGCGCCCCATCGCTCCACTCGGTTTGGGCCGCGCGCGGGATGAAACTCATCGCCCGCTCTGCTAAAGCCGTAATAGTGAGGCTGGGGTTAACTCCGAGGTTCGCGGCCAGAACGGATCCGTCGCAGATGTACATGTTGCGGTAGCCGAATACGCGGTGATGATCGTCGACCACCCCCCGGTCGGGGGAACCGGCGATGACACAACCTCCGATACAGTGTGCAGTGCCCGGAACATCGAACAGGATCTCCGGAAGCATACTCATTGCAGTGCCGCCGGCGATTTGAGCGAATTCTCGTGCAAATTGGTTGGCCTTGGGAATGTAGGTTTGTACTTTGTCCCCGCGGCTGACTAGCATCTTGCCGAAGGGCCAGAACCATGGCCGCTCCCAGCGCATCTCGATATGTCCCTCGAGTGCCTGCATGCAAAGGAGAATCGTGGCCTCACGCGCCCAGCCAAAAGGACAAAGCAGGCGCAGAGTTTTGATCGGGTGTCGCAGCAGGGAGCTGATGCCATTCTTGATGCACAACCCGATGCGCTGCGGCCCGGGGCGCCCATCCGTGAGGAAAGTAGTGAGGAGACCCATGAGGTCGGCACCGTTGGGATAGCGCACGGCTTCGATGTGTGTGTGTTCGTCGATGTAAATCCCCGAGCCAATGGCGATGCCGCCTGACAAGTCCTCAACACAACCCGGTACGCGCGCCCCAATGATCGATTCAGAATTCGTACGGACATGTTTCCCCAAGCACGCGCTGATGCCCGGTAACGATCCGTTTTCTTTGAGACGGAACAGCAACTCCATCGTGCCGAGTGATGACGCAGAGAACACGACACCTCGACTGGTGAGCTTTCGCGGTTCACGTTGAAACCATGCGGTGGACTTTACCGTACTTATCTCGTAGCCTGCACTGCCATCGCGCGCACCTGCGAGCGGTTGAACATTCACCACTTTGGTTTCCGGGAAGATTGCGGCACCGCGTTCTTCCGCCAGGTACAAGTAGTTGAGGTCAAGCGTATTCTTCGCGCCGTAACGGCAACCCATCATGCAACCGCCACAAGCAATGCAAGTCGTTCGTGGCGGCCCAGCGCCTCCGAAATACGGATCCGGAAACGTTTGGTTGGCCGACTGTCCGTCACCGGCCTCGAATATACCGACACGCGTGTGATAAAACGTGGGGCTCGAGCCTGCGGCCTCGCCCGTTTGTTTCAGGAGGTGATCGGCGGGACCAAGAATCCTGTTCTGTATTACGCCGAGCATGTGTGAGGCGGTCTGGTAATGTTGAGGCATCTCTGCCTTCCAATCCGCCAGGCCAGTCCACGACCCTGATTCCCACACCTTCTCTGGCGGGGAAAGAAGCGTCCCTGCATACGTGATTGATCCGCCGCCGACGGCGCAGCCGTGGAAAATGGTGGCATGGCGGAAAAAGCGCATGTTGAAAAATCCGTACAACCCCAGCCTGGGCCGCCAGAACCACCGATGAATTGACCATCCTGAGCGTGGAAAAGAAAGGGGCACCCATCGGCGCCCCATCTCGATGATCGCGACCCGATAGCCTTTCTCTGTCAACCGGAGCGCGGAGACGCTGCCTCCGAAGCCGGATCCTATGACAATAAAATCGAAATCGAATTGACGATCGCCTGACGTCATGCCGCACCCGTGGGCACAACACGGTTGCCGTCGGTTCCGCGCCGTTACAAACCTGCTGGCAGTTGGATCGGCACCGTTCGGTCACTTCGGCAGTTGGAAGTTGATCACTGCAATCTTCATCTATTTCCCCGGACCGATGCAGTGAGCGACGTCACAGCCAAATGCGAGGCCGAGAGTTCTAATTACCACATTGCTGCTGAATCCTAAGGTTGGAACGAAGGCATAAACGAATCACACACCGTGGAGGGGCGCATGGGGAGCGCGATCGGGTTGGTGATTACCGGCGGTGGTGCCAGAGGAGCGTATCAGGCTGGCGTTCTGAAGCGCATTGGTGAGATTCCCAGGGTCCAGCAATGTGGAAATCCTTTTCCGTTCATTGGCGGCGCGTCTGCCGGAGCGGTGAACGGCGCGGCCCTGGCGGTCGGGTCTGACGACTTCTCGGCAGCCACCAAAACGCTCGCCCATTTGTGGGCAGGTCTCCGGCCGACCGATATCTTCCATTGCGACCTTGTCTCGCAAGCTCACAATTCTGTGACGTGGATCCTCGATCTTTCTTTTGGAGGAATTCTCGGCGGCGGCAATGCGCGGTCTCTGCTGGATGCGACTCCGTTGCGGAACTTCTTGAACCGGCATCTCAATTGCGATGTCATCCAGCACAACATCAAGAACGGCAGCCTCCATGCTCTCGCCATTTCGGCGACGAACTATAACTCGGGGGAGAGTTACCTCTTTATACAAGGAGCAAAAAGAGTTGGGCTCTGGAAGCGCCTGCGGCTAGTGACGGTTGCGACCAAAATTACGGTAAACCACGTTTGTGCATCCGCCGCAATCCCCTTAGTGTTCCAACCTGTACGACTCGACATACCCGGAGGCTCGGCCTTTTTTGGCGATGGGTGTATCCGCCTACAGCAACCCCTCAGTCCTGTCATTCGACTCGGAGCAGAGAAGGTCTTTGCTATTGGTGTTCGAGGTGAGGACCGCGAGCGGGTGCCGATCGGTAGGAACGAGCGGAGCCCATCCCTGTCGCAAGTGATGGGGGTTGTCTTCGATGTCATGTTCCTGGACCACATCGCGACCGACATCGAGCATCTGCAACGCCTGAATGGCCTGCTGGAACGGGGCCACATCGTGCAGCCCGACGTGGACGAGGATGAGCGGATTCGGCCTGTGTCGACATTTGTTATCTCTCCGTCTGAGAGTCTGTCTGAAATAGCTGCGAATCATCAAAAGGACATGCCGTATTTAATCCAGTACTTTGTCCGGAGTTTGGGACGGGATGTGGCTTCTTGTGCCGACCTGATGAGTTACCTGCTTTTCACTTCAAAATACACGCGGGATCTCATCGAGATTGGCTATCGCGATGCCGGGAAGAGAATCGATGAAATAGAAGACTTTCTCTATTCTTCCGATGGGAATGGCAGTAACGGTACGGGCAAAAGGTTGGCGAGCGGGGTGACCAGTTCCGCTCGCCGTAAGTAAGGGTTATTCAACAGACTGAACCGGGTTAATACTCCTCTTAAGTCCAACGCTATGCAACCTGGTACTTGCCGGTTTCGATGACTCTCTGTGCGATGGTCCGCCGCAGCGCCACTACATTGAACGGGTCGTACTTACAGAGCCGACGGAGAATTGCCAGTTGTGAACGCAGCATGTCTCCTTCAGCACATGAAGCAATCACCACTCTGGCCGCGCTTTCGATTTTCTGCATGGCTCCGTCCAAATAGATACGGGTCATCGCGACGGCCTGCACCGAGGCAGGCTCGCCGTTTCTCACGATCAGTTTGTGCGCGCGCAATACTGCTGATTGCATCGCGTACGTTTCGATAACCATGTTTGCAATCGCGCCCATGATCTCCTGCTCGTCCTGGATCGCCTGCATGTATTTTTGTGTAGCAACTCCGGCAGCGAAGAGGCCAATTTTCTTGGCCCTCGCAACCAGCCTTCGCTCGTCGAAAAGAGGTCCTTCGTCGGATTCCTCGGTGGTCCCGGATAGCACCTCATCCATCAACTTCTTGATCGCTGCCATCAATGGAAGCTGCCCCGACATAGCCCGTTTCAGCAAGAACCCGGTGATCAGGAGCCGGTTGATTTCATTGGTACCTTCAAAGATCCGGTTCACACGGACATCGCGATAGTTTCGCTCAGCAGGGTACTCCTCGACGAAACCATAGCCGCCATAGATCTGTACAACTTCGTCGGTTACGTTGCTGATGAACTCCGAGCCCCACACTTTCAGGATGGAACACTCGACGGCATACTCGTCTATCACCTTCCGGACCGATGCCATATCGTCATGTCCCTCCCCAAGTTGTGCGATGGCAGCATCCATCATGCCAACCGTCCGATAGGCCATGGCTTCGCCCGTGAAAATACCGGCAGCGATATTCGCCAGTTTCTCGCGAATGAGACCGAAATCGGCGATTACCTTCCCGAACGCTTTCCGCTGTTTGGCGTACGCGATGGCACTCTCGATACAATTGCGAGCCGAGCCAACACACGCGGCCCCCAGCTTGAATCGTCCGACATTCAGGACGTTGAAGGCGATATGGTGTCCTTTGCCAACTTCGCCCAGGACGTTTTCCACTGGAACCTTGCAGTCGCTCAGAATAAGCGGACACGTCGAAGATCCGCGGATTCCCATCTTGTGTTCTTCTGCGCCGACCGAGAACCCGGGGAAGCCGCGTTCCACAATGAAGGCCGTGAACTTCTCACCATCTACCTTGGCGAAAACAATGAACAGGTCGGCGAAGCCCGCATTGGTAATCCACATCTTTTCGCCGTTGAGAATGTAATGGTTGCCATCGGCGGAGAGTACGGCCCTAGTTCGGCAGTTCAGCGCATCGGACCCAGACGACGATTCCGAGAGCGCATAGGCACCGACGGTTTCGCCGCTGGCCAGTCCAGGGAGATACTTCTTTTTCTGTTCTTCGGTCCCAAAGTAAACAATGGGCAGTGTGCCGATGCAGGTGTGGGCGCCCCAAGTCGTGCTGAAGCCACCGTACTTCGCCACCCTGTCGGCGATGATGGCGGACGTGACTTTGTCCATCTGCATGCCACCATACGCTTCGGGGACATCCACACCGCTCAATCCGAGATCGCCTGCTTTCTTCAGCAGATCGCGGTTAATAGAAAATTCCTTGTGCTCCATCCTGTCGATATTGGGCACGATCTCTTTGTTGGCGAATTCTTCTGCAGTCTGCGCAATCAGCAGATGCTGGTCCGTGAAATCTTCTGGAGTGAAAACATCCTCTGGCTTGCGCTCCTCGATGAGGAAGCTTCCACCTGGAGTTCTTGCAGGTACTGCGGTCAGCGTAGCCATATTCGATCTCCCTCAGCAATGTGGTTCAACGCGGGAAACGGATTTGAGATTGAGTTTTCTCACATCCGATGAAATAAGATTGCCAACGTGGCCGGACACACAACCACGTTGGCGTATATTCGCGTTCCTCCTCAACAAACGCCCTTGCTGACTAAGTCTGCTGGGGCCCGAGGAGAAGGCAGAGCGGCTTCAAGGCCGTCAGGCGACGGCCGCCTGTACTTTTGCTTTTGCCCGCTTCACTTGTTTCCGGACTGTGCGCTGTGCCCTCTCCGCTGGCTTCATTCCATTCGGGTGCCTGATCACCACGTCCATCAATGACTTCTGTGCCTCGACGTAGCTCTTAACAACCTCCCGCGTGAGTTCGTTCAATGGGAGGAATGGGAATGGCTGCAGCAATTCCATCGTTTTGCCCGTGGTTTTCACGTTGGAATTCACCTGCCGGCCAGCCACCTCAACCAAGCGTTTTTGCGCCTCGATAAAAGCGTCTGTGGATTCACGCGCAAGTTCCGACAATTCGGTCGGCTTCATCTTCTTGCCCGCACCTGTGGCATGTTTGACGCCGGTCGCTTTGGCTGTCTCCTCGGAGATGACATCGAGGAACTGCTTCTGCGCCTTAACAAAGCTCTCCATGCTGTCGCGTGCCAGGTCAACGACTTGTTCCGGCTGATAGGGCTTGCCGGCTTTGGCAGCATCCACCCACGTATGAGTCTGCTTGTCGGCGATCTTCAGGAATTCCTCTTGCATTTCGATAAAGCTGTCTACGCTGCGACGCAGCAGATCAACCAACGCTTGCTGGCGCGGGCTTTCTCCTACTCTTTCCTTCACGCCCGTCATCACGAGCCTGTTCTGCTCCCGGCCTAGGTTCAGGAGCACCTTCTGGCCTTCCAGGAAGTTGGTCATGCCCTCCCCGGCGATTTCGCTGAGAATGGCCGTCGGAGAGTGCTGAGAATCCGATAGTTGCTGTCTTATGGCTTGCATTACGGTGGAGTTCTGCCGCATAGCCAGATCAATGAGGATCCGTTGCGTCGCGAACAAGGTCTGCGCGCCTTGCTGTGCCCAGCCGGAAAGTAGCGAAAATACGGATGACTCCTTCGAATGAGCGCGTGGGGATTCGTGCTTTGCCACTGCCATAAACTTACCTCCGATTGCTGCATTGCAGCATCAAGTAAACTATACGAGCAGCATGCACTTATGTCAAGATATTCTGAGCCCATTGTGCAGGGCAACATAAGCCTGAAGCCATGAAACAGTCTGACGTTCTGATCAAAAAGTACGGGAACCGCCGTTTGTACGACACAGCCGGCAGCCGCTACGTGAACCTGGACGATCTGGCTGCAATGGTTCGTGAAGGCAAAGATGTCAAGGTCGTCGACGCCAAGACGGGCCGCGATTTGACCCGGGTGACTCTGACGCAAATCATCACAGAGGATGCCAAAGGTAAACCAACAGGGCTGCCGCTGGAACTGTTGCGTCAGTTGATCGTTGCCTCTGATGAGGTGCGGCAAGAATTTCTGATGTGGTACCTGAAGTCGGCGTTTGAGACTTACGAAAAACTCCAAAATGCGGTGCAGAACAGGCTAAGCGAGGTTCAGTCTGCCATACTCTCTCCCGTGGACATGATGAAACGCTTTCTGAGCACAGCTTCATCCTCGCCGCAGCGAATCGATCAGGAATCGGAAGTTCAGGCTTTGCGTAGACGAATTGAGGAACTCGAGGGGCAGTTGGCGCAGCCTGGGCGAGGAAAGCGTGCCTCCCGTAAAAAGCCCTAATGGTTCACTTGAAGGTTCGTTCTTTCTCCATATCTTGGATTGAAAAAGAGAAAGGACGGTATAATATTGCGGTGCAGCATTCTGCCCACTGCGTGCACTGGACGCAGGTTGGGCGTCCCGGGGCCAATTTGCAGCGCAGATCAAAGAAAGCGGTAAAGCGTTCCGCAACCAGCAGGTCACGCAAGTCCACTCCACGTCGCTATCTGGAAGCAAACACTTCTCTCTGGACCGAGGCGCTATTCGGAGCCGAGATCCTCATCCTGCACGCGACTCCCGTGTATTACGGACTAGGGGTTCCGCGTGGCGATGGGTCGGCGGTGATACTCATTCCCGGCTTCCTTGGGACAGATGTTTACCTTACAGAACTGCACGCCTGGCTCCATCGTATCGGATACCGGCCCTACTTTTCAGGAATCGGAATTAATGCTGAATGTCCAAACCTCTTAATCCAGCGACGACTCAACCAAACGCTGGACAAAGCCCTGGCTGAAACCGGTAGCAAAGTCCATTTGATCGGCCACAGCCTTGGAGGCGTGATCGCCCGCTCTCTGGCGGGTCAGCGGCCGAAAGATGTGGCATCTGTGACCTCTCTGGCCGCCCCCATCCGCGGCACGGTAGCAAATCGGGCCGTTCTCAGGGCCGCCGAGGCGGTACGCCTTCGCATCCTGGACGAGCACGGTTTGGGCGTCCTGCCCAACTGTTATACGGGACAATGCACCTGCAATTTCCTAAATTCGCTCCGCCACAAAGTTCCGGCTTCGATGGTTGAAACCGCCATCTATACGCGCCACGATGGCCTCGTAGATTGGCGCTACTGTATGACAGAGGACCCAGAGGTTGACGTGGAAGTTCCGGGTACCCACATCGGAATGGCCTTCAACCCGGCAGTCTACGCTGTCGTCGCCGAACGACTGGCTGCGGCCGGTTCGCGGAAGTAGTTCAGCCAACGACCTCCAACACCGCGCCACCTTCGGTCTCTAGTCTCTCGGCAGGGAAGCCTTGGCCCTGGAGATAGAGTTTTGCAGAAGCGAGGCTGTTGTTGGCCACTTCGAATGTACCGGAGCAATCCGTCTTCATATAAGGAAGACGATGGACGCCGTGCCCGTGCCCATCGATCGTGGCCTGAAGGCTTATGCCGTTTCGGATGGCGCAGCGAAAATTCCACTGCATGCCGTCAAGGTTGCCTGTTTCCTTCAGATTCCGGAAGACGAATTCCTGACCATCGTGCCAGAGTACGGCTTTGCGAAAAACCAGACCGAATGGCATCTCGTAGGCTAGCGCTTCCAATGTGGTGGCGGGTTTGCCGGCGCGGGGAAAATACGCGTGAGCCCAAGTCCAGAAGTTGCGATGGCGGTATCCGCAGTTGTGTCCCTGCACTCCGAATCCTAGTGGATCGCCCGCGAAGCTTTGGCCGTCGAGCGTGATCTTCCCAGAAAAAACGGTGTCGGAGTGCGGTGTGCGAGAAAAACCAATCCAGCCCTTACTGCTCAGAGTTGTGCGAAATGTGGAACGATAGCGAAGGTTCCAGGTGATGTGGTGTCCATCAACATTTAGGGCGCCCGAGCAACAGTCGTCCTCAATGGCGTTCTGTCCAACTTGAAAATGAAACGGAGCCTGATCTCTGCGACTCAAATGAAGTTCATCCGGCGGAAATCCCTCAATAAAACTCTGGGGCTTCCCGCTCGCCGGGAACCATGTAGCCCACACCTGAACTGGCTTTGCCTGTGGAATTGCCTCGCAGCCTGGGCGGCCCGGATTCATCAACAGGTAACGGAACCACCATGCGCCACTGGCATCTGCCAGTCCCAAGCGGAGAAACCAGACTTCATACCGGCGCCGGACGGACAGTTTCGAGAATACCTCGTTGAGAGTAGCCACTGATTTCTCTCATTCCTAGGACAAGGAGACTATCTCACAGATTCTCTGGCCATATGGTGATGGTAGTCACTGCACCCCTCAAAGAGAGCAGTAATAGTGTGTGAAGCGGCAGGTCCCTTCCATGCTGAATGCGTCCGCCATCGCAGCGGGCTTTAGGCAGCTCGCACCCGACCAGTTGCGCGCAGCCCTGGAGAATTTCCTGCCGACGGGCTCGACGGCCGAAAGAGTCGGTGCTATCGAAGCCGCTCTGGGCAGCTCTGTCGGCCAGTCGCTGCGCGAAGCGACGGCCCGTTGGATTGTCGATGAGATCGTTCCCGTAGAAGCACTTGTGCCCGAGTCTTATCTGAAATGGCGCGCGCCAGTGCGCGAGGCCATGGTATACGTAGTAGCGCACCTCTCCCCGGGCCGGCTGGCTCCGAAGCTACTCGAGCAGATCGAGCTTCCCATGGAGACGCCATCCGAAGCACGATTGCTACGGCTCATTGCCAAGGTTCCAGGGTTGCAGAAATTGGGCCAGGTCATCGCGCGAAACCAGCATCTTCGACCTGCTTTGCGCACCGCCCTCGCCAAGCTGGAAAATGGAATCCGTGACGTCAAACCCGGGGACGTGCGCGTGGTAATCGAGCAGGGTCTTGGGCCACAGTTGAAGACCTTTGAGGTGAGAATCGCCCCGGTTATTCTCTCTGAGGCCAGTGTTAGCGCGGTCATGCGCTTCACCTGGAGAAATCCTGAAACCAAGCGGCGCGAGCGCGGGGTTTTCAAGGTCCTGAAGCCCCACATTCCGGAGTACTTCGCTGAAGACATGCATTATCTCCAAGGACTGGCCCAGTACTTCGGAGACCAGCACCACACCTACGGTTTTGAAGCCGATCTCATTCCCGACACATTTCGAAAAGTCCAGCGTTTGCTGCGACACGAAGTCAACTTCACGCGCGAACAAAAGACGCTGCACGAAGCATGGACTCTCTATCGATCCATCCCCGGAGTCCGGGTGCCACGTGTAATCAAGCCCTTGTGCACGTCAACTATCACGGCGCTCACAGAAGAACTGGGAACCAAAGTGACGAGCGCTGCCGTGCGTTTGTCTCTCTCCGGTCGGCAAAAGGTAGCCGACCAACTTGTCGAAGCCCTTATCGCTGTTCCACTATTCGCGGCCACGGCAAATGCGATCTTCCATGGTGATCCCCACGCCGGCAATCTGCTTTACGACAGTCGTACTCGCGAACTCACCATCGTCGATTGGGCACTCCGGGAACGACTAGATCGCGAGCAACGCCGGCACTTGGCACTTCTGTTTCTGATGGTCAGCTTGCGCGATCCGGTAGGCACTTTCAATGAAATCGCGGGGCTCAGCCAACATCACATCAGCAGGAAGTCGCCGCGTGGCCGCCTGCTACGAGCAGTGGTGGTTCAGTTTCTCGATGAATTGCCGGCCTCGGCTCTCCCCAGCGGGGCGGACGCGATGCGGCTTCTGGAACGCGTAGCGATCAAGGGCGTAAAGTTCCCTAGTTGTTTGATCATGCTGTCAAAGGTGATGTTTACGCTGGAAGGTATACTGGGCGACATCCTTGGCTCCGCCGCAGGCATGGGTTTTACGCTCGCGCGGCAAGTCGCCCAGCATTGGCTCTCGAATCGATCTTCGTTCCGCTCTCCACTCAGGACGCGGGATTGGTTAACCCTGCAATGCAGTGCATTGCTCTGCACAGGCCGCTTGTGGGTGCAGTGGGAGCAGGCAGTTCTGAATCGTCTCCTCGCGCGCAAATCAATGCCTGCGTCTGGGAGAATTCAGGCGCAGGCGTGAGTGCACTGCTGGCTTCATCCTCAAACAATCGCACTCTAGGCGGTCACAGCCACGCGATGTCGAACTGTACGGGGTCGCTTCGGCTTCGTCTGACCAACGCTTTTCTTGGGCTTAATAAGTGACCCGATCAGCGACGTTTCCGCATTGACAAAGTTCCGCACACTTTCGCCCGTATGGCTTGCGATCGGACCCAAGCGGAACGGCGACACCATTTCCATGGCTCGAGTCGTCGCATCCAGATTGACGTTCATTTGCTGACCTAGGACATCGAGCAGTCGCTTCTGCGCTTCAATAAACGCACTCCCCGCTTCGCGCGCCAGATGCGCCAGTTCGGCTTTCTTCGCGGCTTTGGTATCATGTTCTCTTTTGCCGCTTGCGGCCTTCTCGGCCTCTTGCGCTACGACTTCCAAAAATTGTTTCTGTGCCCGGGTGAATGTCTCCACGCCCTCGCGGGCGGCCTCAACCAAATGGCTCTCGTGTTTCCCTTTGCCCGCTTTCTCCGATTGCAGCCAATCAAGTGTCTGCTTGCTGGTTGTAGTCAGCAACTCTTGCTGCATTCCGAGAAGAGTGTCGAGGCTGCGCCGTACCAGGTCTGTCATTGCAACTCCCGGCAAGAAACCGCCGATCCGATCTTTCACTCCATTGAGGATGATGTCATTTTCCTGCTGAGCCAGGTTGAGAAGAGTACGTTGTGCTTCCACAAGACTTGATGCGCCTTCAACGGCGAGCTCAGTTAGAATCGCCCGTGGCGATTGCTCATCGTGGGGCTTGGTGTGGTTTACCATAGTCGCCTCCAAAGTGCTGCAATGCAGCATTCGTCTTCACTATAGTATTCGCTGAGATTGCAGTCAACGGATGTCTTCGACATTGTGCGTCGCATCAATGTCAACTGTGATCGCAATCACTCTCGACTTGTCGGACTCGAAAGCAACATACTTCTGACGAGTAGCTCAGTGGAACGACGTGTGTTCCGTTTTTTTCGGAGGCCAAGTGGAGAAACTTCCTGCGGTCGAGACTGCAAAGACATTGATGACCGAAGCGGTGGCGTGGTCGGTGATGAAATGGCTCCGCGAAAAGAAAACGGTGCGGAAGGTTGCCGATCAAGCTAATGCAGCACTCGATCAGTTGAACCTGGCAGTGAAGGAGCGCTGGCCTGACGAAGTTAGAGCCGCTTACGAGGCGCTGACTGAGCGATCGGCCGGAAACCAGAAGGCGCGTAGCCAAAATGGCTCGCATTCATCAGCGACAGACGGCCAAGCGATGCTCAACGCCAAGAAAGTCAAAGAAGCAGATGACGAAGCACACTCCGCAAGAATGGAAGCGGAGGAAACCTTCGACCTCGCAGAAAAACAACTCAGCACCGCGCTTGCACGTGAAGGCTGTCGCAAGGCTATCCGTTCATGGGAATTGCACGAGAAAGCAATTCGAAAGGCGGAGGACCTCATTCGCCTACAGTAGGCGACCTGGGCCCGGCCGATAAGGAATCAAATCATCTGGTTCTGCAACGCATTGCGTGTAGCTTCTAGTGTTCTAATCAGAGATTCCTGAGGCAACTTCTGGATGATCGGCTCGATCACCCATCCCAACCCAAACGGCACGTCTCGGGTCAAAGATATGGCTCGACAATCGACGTATACTCCCTCGTCGCGCTCCTCGAATCGCCAGTAGGAGTGTAAGCGCCACAGGAATCCATGGCCAGTATCCGGCGGCAGAATCTTCTCCTTCGAAGTTCCCGCATCCTCGACTTCCGCAATGCGCGTCGTACAGGAGCGACACTTCCAGCGTGTTTCACCGAGAGAGCGGTAATGCACTGCATGCTCGGTATCGAGCACGACTGTGACAATCTTTTTCTTGAGCAGACGAAGGTAGACCAGGAAATCAGTGCCGTGACGGTTAATGAGCCTTGAGGCTATAACTTCGGGCTGGTATATCTCCTTGTGATTGTCGTAATCCTGGATCAATGCCAATACTTGCGCGACCGTCTTGCCAGGAAGCAACGCTGCCCCGACCCAGTCATGAATCAAGCCCTCCGGAACTTTAACTGGTGCTTCGCCTGTCCAGAACTGCGCAACGACTCGCCCTTCGCGGAGCCGCGTCATTCTTTCCGGACTCGCGTCCGACCACAAGAAGTGACTGCCAGCTCGTAGGGTCTGCTCTGCTTCGGTTTCAGCCGCGAGGATGTATGCTCCGAAGGCCTCAATGGTTTGAGGCTTTAAGTGCACCGTCTTAGCGGTTTGCATCATAGTGGTCGCCCGCCGTGATCGCGACTCGATGTCTTGCTCTGAATGGGAGTAGCAGTTATGCCAGGGAGGGGACTTCTTCAGGTTCCCTGTACAAGTCATCAATTTCCTTGCGATAGCGCTCCTCAACGGCTTTTCGCCGGAGTTTGAACGTGGGCGTCAAAGTGCCGTCGTTTGCGGTAAATTCATCTGGCACAAGAAGGATTTTCTTCAAGGTTTCGTAGCGAGCAAGTCCGCGATTTACGTCGGCGACTATACCTTCGTAGAGGGCCCTGACTTTCGGGTGATCAATTAAATCCTGGCGGGAGGCAAACGATACGTTGTTGGCCCTCGCCCATTCCTCGAGTAGAGGAAAGTGCGGGGAAATAATCACGGAAGCGAACTTGCGACGGTCTCCCAATACCACTGCCGTGCCTATCAGCGCATTCAACTTGATGGAGTTCTCTATGGGCTGTGGCGCAATGAATTTTCCACCCGACGTCTTCAACAAGTCCTTTTTGCGATCGGTAACCGACAAAAACCCGTCCTCATCCAGATTGCCGATGTCTCCGGTTTTGAACCATCCATCTACAAATGCGTTTTCAGTCTCTTCCGGGCGGTTCCAATACCCCCGGAAAACAGACGGGCCACGAACGAGGATTTCCGAGTCTTCCGCGATCCGCACCTCGACATTCGCCAGCGGACGCCCTACCGTACCGATCTTGTGGGCACGAGGAGTATTGATGGCGATGACCGGAGAGGTTTCGGTCAGTCCATATCCTTCGTGGATACGAATGCCAATGTTCGCGTACCACGATGCCAATTCCTTTCCGAGAGGTGCTCCCCCCGAAACAAAGATTCCGACTCTGCCGCCCATACGAGCGCGCACATGCGAATAGACAAGTTTGTTCGCCACTCTCCAAGTCAGCGCCTTCGGCCTCTGGCCCGCAAGAATTTCCGGACTGTGGATACGGCCTACGGAAAGAGCCCAGCGATAGATCGTGTTCTTCGGAAATCGGCTGACCTTTTGTTCTACCTGGCTGTGGATCTTCTCGTAAACGCGTGGCACTGCGATGAATACCGTAGGCATGACCTCAAGTATGGTCTGAGGCAGTTGTTCGAAGTATGGACAATAGGCGAGTGTCACACCCCGGTGGAGCAAGGCGAAATCGGCATGACGGGCCGTTACGTGAGATAGCGGCAGATAGGAAATACTGATGTCTTCAGGGCCAACATCGAAATCGTTGAGCGAGTTCAGTACGTTCGAAGTTAAATTGCCGTGATTCAGTTGAACGCCCTTCGAGGTACCCGTAGTTCCTGACGTGTAAATAATGGAGGCCAAGTCGTTCGCCGAGATTACGTGCGCCGAAGCTTCCAGTTCAGGATCGCGGTCAGATGGGCCTTCGCGCATAAGCCGCTGCATCGGTTCCGCATGAGCAGTGTTTGCAGGATCCATCACCACGATACGTTCCACGGCCGTTTGGTCTTTAATGGAGAGGACTTTTTCCAGTTGCTGCGGCGTCGACACAACAATCACTTTCGCTCTGGAATCAGTGAGAATGTAGGCAGTCTGCGGAGCGGTTAGGGTCGAGTAAATAGGCACCACTACCACACCCAATAGAAGAGACGCGAAGTCCGCGATGGTCCATTCGGGTCGATTTTCACCCAGGATGGCCAAGCGATCTCCTTTGTTCAGGCCCCATCGCCCTAGCGCCCGTGCCATGCCAGCCACATTCCGATAAAATTCTTGCGCGCTGATGGTAGTCCACTGGGATGCCCCGCGAGTGAGCATTAGCCGCTCCTGCCCGCGTTCCACAATGGCGAAGAAGATATCGTTAAGGGTTGCAGGGATCATAGCCAGGTTCCTCCTGACTCTGTGAGAAAGACGACTACTGCGCGTCCCTGAATTCAGACTGCGGTTCTCTCTCGTCGTTCGCGGGCTCGCCTACTTGTTTAAATGGCCCCAGCGAAATACCGGGCCGACAGAGAAACGGACATAGTTCTGCCGGGGTACCAACAAGTTGGAAAACAAATGAGTATTCACCCAGTCGGCCGCGAAACGCATTCCCACTCTCTTCGACACATTCGCATCGAATCCGCCACCGAGTCCAAAAAATAATTGCGTATCACTTTGGTGAGCTTGGGGAAGTGGAACCTGCAGAAAAGTAAACAATGGGACCAGGGGAGGTGGGAATGCGATATCCGCCTTCTCGTGAATGCCGCCGAAGCCAGGTCGCGCAAAAAAAGTGACCTTCTCCCATTTCCTAAAATAAAACTGCGGACCTGCTGCAAAAGTGTACGTGGTCGACTTGAAGGCCACGTTAATAGACGTCGCCCCCCCGGGTATGAGTCCCGACTGGTTCAGGGCAGGAGCGTAGACCGTTTCGCGGCCGTTGATGGTTCCAGCACCGCTGATGATTCCATCGCCCATGGCGCCAAAATCGGCGCCCAGCGCGAGCCACGGTTTGAGCGTGACGCCATAATCGGCTTCGAAGCCGCGCTCCGTCAGGTTACGAGCCGGGCTCATCATGTAATCGAACCCAGTGAACAGTGTGTAACGGTTGATGTCGGTCTGTTGCGCTAATGCCGGCAGACAAATAAGAATTACAATGCCAGAAAACAGGAAACGCATTGCACGTTTCACGTCCACCTCTTGAGGTTCTCACCTCGGTTCCCGAACGGTGGCTCTAAACGATGGCCGCAGCGAACACGGGATGAGAACACCGTATTTCTACAGAAACCCCAGGATGCCTGCAGTGATGCCCATCACCGCTGTCGGGCATATGAGCGCCAGAAAAACAAATGTGACCTGAATCACTGCGTGGATGCGAGGCACGGTTGACTATTTGTGCGACGCAGCCTGTTCCTCATTACGAAGTCATCCGAAAGTGACCTTCATCGGGCAAAGGAGGTTCAACATGGATCGGAGCATAGATTGGCCATGGAGTTGGGAAGAAGAAGCAGAGTGGAAGGCGGAACTGGAAGAAAGAGGCTATAAGTTTCTCGAAACACTTATGGACAATGTAGTCGAGGACAGTACAACAGAGTTTCGCTACAACCTTGATTCTCCCACACCAGAACGCCCTGAAGATGCCGCGCCCGAGGAATACTTTGTAACGGCCTGAATGACTCGCCGTTCGTTTCCGCGTACTCGAACGCCTATCATGACGGGATAGCGAATTCCCGCAACCTGCGATTACGTTCGTAGGGCGGGTACCGCACACTGCCGAGGTCGAGGAGTGTGCTGTGATAGAGAATGCCGCGGGCGTTTGTGTAGGCGCGAAATCCCCATTCGCCATGGTACTTGCCCATTCCCGAGTTTCCCACGCCTCCGAAAGGCAGGTCATGGATGATTGGTTGAAGGGTGCAGTCGTTCACCACAGCGCCCCCTGAAGCTGTTGAGTTCAGGATCTGCTCGGTCACAGAATGATTTGCAGAGAACAAATAGATGCCAAGCGGACTCGGCCGGGCGTTGACGAACTCGATCGCTTCCTGAACGTCGCTAACCTCGAGTACCGGCAGGATGGGACCAAAGATCTCTTCCTGCATCGCGGGGGACTCCGGCGAAACATTCACCAGCACAGTGGGCGCCAGAAACCGGTCAACCCGATCATGCTGCCCGCCGTGGTAGATGGTTCCACTCGCGAGCAATCTGATCAGACGATCAAAGTGATGAAGGCTGACGATGCGACCGTAGTCCGGGCTTTTTTGGGGATCTTCTCCGTAAAACTGAAGCAGGGTTTCTTTCCGGTACCTCAAAAACTCCGCCGCAACATCCTTGAAGAGGAGAACGTAGTCGGGCGCGGTACATGTCTGGCCGGCATTGAACCAACGCCCGTGCGCAATCCGGCGAGCCGCGATCCGCAAATCGGCTGAGGAGTGAACGATGGTCGGATTCTTTCCGCCGAGTTCGAGAATCACGGGCGTCAATCGTTTCGCGGCGGCAGTCATTACTAACTTTGCGACTGTCGACCCGCCGGTGTAAAAAATGTGGTCCCACTCCTGATCCAAGAGGGCAGTCGTCTCGGAAACTCCACCGAGGACCACCGAAAACGCGCTGCGGTCCATATATTCCGGTATGAGGCGCGCGATCAGGGTAGCGGTGGCGCCGGCTACTTCCGAAGGCTTGATCACAGCTGTGTTCCCTGCAGAGATCGCTCCAACCAAAGGGGATAACGTGACCATTACCGGATAGTTCCAAGTGCCGACGATGAGTCCCACGCCGAGAGGATCAAATCGCACATACGCGCGGGATGAGGTCAGCACGAGGGGAGTACTTACTGGTAGGGGCGTCATCCAGTGCCGCAGGTGAGCCAGCGCGTGGTCGATCTCGCTCGTCATGTACTTCACGTCGACCCACGCCGCCTCGATCCGGTTTCGGCGAAGGTCCGACCACAATGCGGCATAGAAGTCGTCGGCGTGCTTCTTCATCATCGACCGCAGGGCGGTCAGCTGGCTTTCTCGCCACTCTGCCGAACGGGTAGCGCCCGATCGGAAGTACTTGCGATGAAGGGTAACGAGGCTTCCGAAATCTTGCGTTCTCATGCTCGAACCTCGCTCAACTCCAGCGCTGTCGTTGCAACGGTCCGAGGACTACGGTACGCACCATATTATCGGCGCATCGCCAACAACCGCGGAGAATGTGCTCGCCCGCGACGCGAAGTGACAGTGGGGACCAATCTGTACAAACATCCTCGCGTGAGTATTCCGCCGCCTTCCAGGGGACGTCTGCGGGCCTAACCTCAATAGAAGTGGTATCTAGACGAAGGCCCACTTGCAAAGCTTTGAGAGCGCTCTCCTTCGCGCTCCACAGGAGTGTTGCTAACATCGGCCGTTCGTCTGTGGCTGACCGGTTGATCAGTTTCTGCTCGTTGGTGGTGAAGAAATCCGCAACAAAAGATTGATCGCGTGACTCCACCAGTTCCAGGTCACAACCAAGCGTCGCCCTAGATAGCCCAACGACACATAACGCCTTGCCGGCGCGGTGGCTGATCGAAAGGCTAACGGCTGTGTCTTGGTTGAACAGGCAGACTTCCGGCGCTCCGGATGGCGCGGCCTGTATCTCTATGTCCCTCAAAGATGAAATATCCAAGGGAAGATTGAGGTACGACGCTACCGCGCATTTCGCTGTCCAACGACCGAGTCTCCATTCTGTCCGCCGCTTGTTGAAGCGCATGGTGGCAAGACGCGATTCTTCTCTCGCGCTCAGCCACTGATTCACTGTTGGCACATCAGCCTCAATCTGCTCGAGCCAGCAAGCATCGATGGCTTCAGCCATGCGTATCCTCGATGAATCAGTCTCAGGCTGCTTTAGTGATCTCAAGATCTGGCGTTCTCGTCGCATGATCCGCTGTTCTTATCCCATGCTCCACCGCTTGAATGAGATAAGGGCGGAGATTACCCGGCGGAATAATGCAATTCAGTGCACCTACGCGGAGTGCGCGGTGCACGCTATGTATGCGATCAAATTCGCCGGCCATTTCTCCTAGCTTTTCGGAATAGACAACCTTGAACAGTTCGTTCCACTGAGCACGCAATTTCGCTTTTTCTCCACCTTCGGCCTGGAGCATCGCCACGTTCAACGCTTGCAGCCGCTCATCTTTGCGAGTCCGGGTCTCCACTTCACCGGCGAAGACTACCGCAGCGGCAGGCGCTCCTCCGATCACAGACGCATAAGTTCCCTCCAACGCGGCGACTTCGAGTTGGTCGTTTAAAGCACGAGAGAACACAACGTAAGCGCCGCCGTGATATCGCGAGATGACACAGAAGACGATGGGACCTTTGAAATTTACGACCGCCCTTCCAATTTCCGCGCCGTACTCCAACTGCAAACGTCGCATTGATTCGGGCGAACCGTCGAACCCGGATAAATTTGCTAACACAACGATAGGGCGATTGTTGCTGGCGGCATTAATAGCGCGGGCCACCTTCTTTGAGGACTGCGGGAAGAGAGTTCCGGCGGACCATTGATCTGGACCATCAGCGGGAACGAATCCCAGCCGCGGAACGGAGCGCGATTCGATGCCAATCAGGCATACCGGGTAGCTGCCCAAGTGAGCATCCCAGACGACGGCTGTTTCGGCTGCTCGCATGCCCGCCCAGCGCTCCAGAGGTGCATGATCCTGGTCAATTACTGCCTTCATCACTCGGCGAATGTCAAACGGCTTCTTGCGGCCAGGATTGGTCTCGTCCGACAAGATCTCCCCCACCCACGCGAAGCCTTCCTCTCCATTCTCGTTGTGCGGATAGTTCTGCACATTTCGCTCGATAGGATCTGTTGTCTGTGCCCGTCGCGGAAACCGCTCACCGGGCAAAACATATGTGTGCTCGTAGTGGCGGAACAAAATGTGGCACGCCTCGTTAATATCGCGCGCCCAATATTGGGCCTGGCCGTTGACGCCCATGATACGGTCATAGCCCCCAATTCCCTGATTGTCTTCAGCAGAAATACCACCCGAGTAATCCAAAGCTCGTTTGCCGGTGAGAACCATCGCGGCCTTCGGCGTCATGACCAGGATCCCTCGCGTATGCATGAGCATGGTGGCCTCAGCATTCCAATAGGGTTGTGCGCCGACATTGATTCCATTGACTATCAGATTCACCTCACCGCCGCCTTGTGTGAACTCGACCAATCGTCGCAGGACACGGGCAATCCAGTCCATGTTCTCTACGCCACTTTCCATCGAGATCTTTGCGCCAGCGGAAATTGGGAACCATTCCAGCGGGACACCCTTCTCCTCGGCGAGATTCAAAGCGGCTATGATGAGACGGCATTCCGACTCGGCAAGAGCTCCTAAGTCTCGGCTCGGATCACCCAACAGCAATACGCGCGTCATCCCTTCTGGATATCGATGGGTGAAGTTGCGAATGACTCCAACAATAATGTTGGAGCGGTTCTGACCATAAGGGCGGCCTACGGGAACCAGTTGGCCATCAGAGTTGAGGTCGTGTTCCACAAAATCGCCAGCTGGAAACTCCGCTCTGGTGTCTTCCTCAGCTGGAGTGAGCATCTTGATAATCTCGTACGGATAGACCATCCCGCGCTGACGCACACGAATGACTTTCTGGTCGTAGGGTGTAAGCGGTTTGAGGGGGAGAAGCTTATCGGCAGGACGAAATGTGATCAGCAACCCGCTTCCGACCGGACTCGAAATACGCACCACCATCTCGCGCAATTCTCCTGTGGTGGGATTGGGAATTCGGGCGCGTACTACAACCTGCTCCAGCCCCAAGCCTTCAGTGGCTGGCGCGAGTTTGCGTACGATATCGTGCAGTTCACTCTGCTTTAAATTGAGAGGAGGCCATACGTACAGAAATACCCGATTCCAGTACAAACGCTCGTGCGGACGCCTACGCGATTGAAATAGGCGGATCGCCGCCAGCGCTTCCATCAACATTCGCTCCAGATGCGGCAACTGGATAATTCGCCCTCCCTCATCGCGTACCGGGGTCACATCGCGAACTTCTGCCGCAGCAAAGAGTCGCTCGTCCTTAGGGTTGTCGCGGGCGACTGCATGAATGAGGTAAACGTCTTCGGCCGAGGGTAGTCGTTCGATCTGAAAGTTGCTGAGCCTCCAAAGGTGCAACCGTTTACCCATCATCGGGTGCAAACCGCGGTATAGCTTTTCCTCTTTGAAGCCATCGTCACTGGATCGATACGTGAAAAACTGCATCTCGCTCACTCGTTGACCTGAAGGAGCCCCGGCAGTGGAGACCACGATTCGCCGAATCGGACGAGGAAAGCCAATCTCATTCAGCATGGACTGCACTTCCGACTCCGTAGCGTCTGGGTCGCCCAGTTTTCGGGAATGGCATGCGTGAAAATCGATGACGATGTCATGATCGGCAGGCACTTCCGCGATCGCAGGAAGCATGGCTCGTCCTGCAGCCGAGAGGTCGCCGTACGAAGAGTAGATGGCGAAGACATGAATACGCATCCCCTCATACTCGTATTCATCTGAGACGTAACAGTGTCCTTCCGCAACCGAAGACTTCGGATTCAGGAGCTTTCGAATCTTGTAGTACCTGTAGGTGAGCACCTCAAGCAAGGTGTGGCGCAAGGCCGGATCAGCGGTCGGGAAATGGCGGGCAAAGATGCCCGCTAGCAGATAAGGAAACTGGATCAGTGTAAGGATTCTCGCCCGGCGATCCTCCGCATCGGGATGGGCGGCGAGATAGGCAAGGTGGCTTTCAGCTTCGTCGTAGGCTCGAAGTTGTGAGTTCTCAAAGACAGATTGATCGAAGTAGCGATAGCGCAACTCGCAGGCGAGGTCGCTCACCGAAGGATAAAGTTCGCGGGTGATTGTGATGATGCGATCCAGGAGCGCCCGAGATGATCCGTTGACGCGTGACACCGCGGCGGTGCAGTAACGCATACGCCGTTCCAGAATGGCGAGAATGCATGCTGCTTGCTGCTCCATCCTATCGTGTGATTTGCAGATCCACAGCAGGCTCTCCTTCAGTTTTGGTGATCCGTCCAAGGCGGTGACGCCGTAGTGAGCCAAAGCGCGCCGGAGCGAATCGACAAAGTAGGCGGGGAGCGTTTCGCCGCCAGTCTCAACCATGCGCAAATAAGAAAAAAGATGAGCCTCGGCGCTGGGCTCCTCTCCTGCCGTGTGATGATCAACATCCGGTTCTCGCTGGAACAGGGAACAAACATCCACGAAGATGTTGAGGATTTCGTCTTCGCAGCGCCTAATCTCTTCGCTGTCCGCCGGGCAACTCTGGCTCCAGGCAACGAACTGGCGAGCGCTGTATGCCGGATCGAGATCAAAGCCCAGCAGGAGTTGGCGAAGTTCGTTCAGGTTTTCACTGCACCGTGGCTGCTGGGTTCCTCCGCTCTTGTCTGCGGCCATGGATCCACCGAAGACTACGCGGTCTCGCGGTGGGGCGGCGATGTCATCACTCGCTGCTTCGATCTCGATCAGCGGAGTCCCAGTATCTACTTGCACGTTCGGCATAGTCATCACGTGCCGGACTTTACCGGAAAGGGGTGCGACTAACTGCGTCTCCATCTTCATGGCTTCGAGCACCGCGAGCCGGTCCCCGACTGCAACCGTGTCCCCGGGCTTCACAGCGATAGAAACAACGACCGCCGGCATCGGAGCGTGCACGATGCCACCGTCGTCTCGATCTACCCGGTGCGACACTCCGTCTACTTCAATTCTGGCGCTCACTCCTTGGACTACCGAAACAATGTGGAAGCGGCGTCCAAAGACAGTGAGCGAGCTCTCAAATTGCCCCATACGTTGAATGTGGGCGCTGATTTGCTTTCCATCTACATCGACTCGGTACTGTTGTGCGCCCAGACGATGCGTCTTCAATGAGTACACCCCGCCGCGATAGCGCAGGTCCTGAGTTCGACCTATGTCACCGCGGACTTGCGGCCGGCCACGTGCGGCAGACGCATAGAATTGAGCGAACTCCAGGGCCGAGTCGGCGTCGTAGACATTAATCGCGGCGTACAACAGCGCTACATCGCCGTATTGGCTGGAAAGATGATCGCCATTCACTGCCAGGCGGTCGAGCCACCCAACGTCCACGTTCCCGTCTTGCACTTCAGTGCGACCAAGCAGTTCCAGGAGAAATGCCTTGTTACTTGCTCCGCCCTTGATGACAATCCTGGTGTCCTGAAGAGCGCGTCTGAGGCGTGACAACGCTTCTCTACGGGTTTTGCCGAAGCCGATAACTTTGGCGATCATAGAATCAAAATCAGGTGGGATGCTTTCCCCTTCGGCTACACCTCTGTCCACACGCACACCTGGGCCGGTGGCAATTCGAAAATACTCAATGCTGCCCGGAGCCGCAGCAAAACTGTTCTCGGGATCTTCTGCGTTGAGCCGCACTTCGATCGCGTGACCAACGCTCTTCGGACAATCACCTTCTAATCGCCCTCCCTGGGCGATTTGGATTTGGAGTTTGACCAGGTCCAGGCCGGTGGTGCATTCGGTGACTGGATGTTCAACCTGCAGTCGCGTATTCACTTCCATGAACCAGAAGCGATGGCTCTCCGGTTCGCAGAGGAATTCCACGGTGCCGGCGTTAAAGTATCCTGCTGTCGTGCTCAAACGGACTGCAGCCTGTCGGAGTTCTTCGTCTTGCTGAGGCGAAAGAGCCGGCGAAGGCGCCTCTTCCAAAACTTTCTGGTGGCGGCGCTGAATGGTGCAATCTCGAACGCCAACGGCCCACGTCGTTCCATGCTGATCGGCGATGATCTGGACCTCAACGTGGCGGGCGCCCGGCACTAACTTTTCGAGAAAAACTGTCGGATCGCCGAAAGCTTTAAACGCCTCGGAGCGGGCCGATTCAAAGAATGTGGATAATTCGTCGGCAGTGTGAACGCGGCGAATTCCGCGACCACCGCCACCCGCCGTGGCCTTGATCAGGACCGGAAACCCCAGGCGCTCCGCATGTGAGCATGCATCACCGAGAGTTTCCACCGGGCCACCGCTCCAGGGAACGACGGGGATTTGTGACTGTTCGGCGAGACGCTTGGAGGCAATCTTGTCGCCCAGTCGGCGCATTACATCCCCGGGCGGCCCAATGAACACGATTCCCATTTCACGGCAGAGATCGGCGAACGCGGCATGCTCCGCCACAAAGCCCCATCCTACCCAAACGGCTTCGGCGTTTGCGGATACTAGCGCCTTGGCAAGACGCCCGTAATCGAGATAGCTGCTTTTCGGCCGATGCGTGTCTGGGTCGAGGTATTGAGCTGCGCCCAGAGAGACTGCCTCGTCCGCTTCGCGCACGAACATGGATTGTCGATCAGGCTCAGTGAAGAGCGCGATGGTACGCAAGGGCACATTGTGCTCTTGGCGAAACTCGCGCGCCGCATGGATGAATCGCATGGCGGCTTCGCCCCGGTTGACAATGGCGACACGTTGAAATTCGTTCTCCATAAGAGCCTCGAGACCGACCGATGGAGGTGGGTCGGGTTTGCGGCTATGCCGCAACAGCTTCGCCCGACAGAATCGCCTGCAGGCTCCTCAGCCGCTCTGCATCAACGAAATCGGGGAGTGACACTGTTTGGTAACCGTTCAGACTCAGGTAGCAAGTTCCTTTCTCATCGATGACTTCCGCAGTAAAGGTTTTTTGGATTACGTTGGGAGTTACGACGGCGTACAAGCGGCCTTCGGCCAGATCTGGCGACCGGAAGAGAGAGAGCTTGCGGACCTGCTGCGGAAGACCCATGCGGCCTTGCACGCCCAGTTCCCAGACCCCTGCCGTCTGGAAGCAAGACTCGATCAGCCGAGGTGCCGTAATGGTCTGCACTTCAGAGGGATAATGATTAGGCGGCAAGTCCTGCGCCAGCAAGCCTACGATCTGATTTCCATCCCACCACGCCCTCTCGAGAACTTGGTACGCCGGTCCGTGGAAATAGATCTGATAGATATCTCCAGCTTCGACAGAGTTGCCGCTTGGTCTAACAAATGCTTTAACGGGTGGCGTTGGTGCGGACTCTTTCGCGAGTCGTACGCGGCCGCTGAAGTGTGTCGTCCGTTGCGACTCGGCCTGATTCGCAAGAGAGCGCTCGCCAATCAGCCGGCACTCTGCGAGCAAGTGATCTCCGTGAGGATGGACCTCCGCTTCGATCTGCACAGTGCGCGGCGCACTGCGGTAGAACTTGAAAGGCACGAGAAAGTCGATGTCTTCGATCGCTTCCACATGCCATCCAGGAAGCAGACACAGAGCGGCCTCGGCGAATGCCTCGACTCCCATCACGCCGGGCAACACGGGTGTACCGTCGATCTGGTGATCGCGCAGGAAGGGCTGAGTTTTGGGATCGAGAATCGTCTCGATCGAATAACCGTGATAGAGACTAATCGATGCGACCCTGCCAGCCATGGGTCCTTCTTGAGATATATTTCGCAACAACAGCGCTGACGATTCGCCAAGCCCACCGTCGTCGTATTCATTTAGCAAGACACCCAGCCGTTGTCCGATTACAACTTCGCCACAGGTTGCGCCAGCGGTGAGTTCGCGGCGAACGAGCGGGATGCCTGCTTCCGGCGACAACATATCAATCCCGGCCAGTTCCATGACCTTCGGGATAGAACCGCGAGTGGCCATGCCGATCCCGCCCCATGCCGTCCAATCAATCGCGATGCCGCGAGTTGCTGGACGCGACGCACGGAAGTTGGACGTGATCTTGCAGAGTAGATCGTTGGCTGAGCTGTAATCGGTCTGGCCGACGTTGCCGAAGCGGCCGGCGATCGAGCTGAACACCACAGAGGCACCGAGCGGCATATCGCCAATGGCGTGCAGTAGATTAAAGAATCCATCGCTCTTGATATCGAACACGAGATCGAACTCCTGCTGATTCTTGTCCGCAAGGGAGTGACTTCGCTCGATTCCAGCAGCATGCAGCAACACATCGATGTGACCACTCTGGTTACGCACTTGCTGAATGACTGCGGCCACAGCATCGGCGTCTGTAACGTTCACGCTGAAGTAGTGTGGTGTGCCGCCGGCCGCATGCACAGCGTCAATGGCTGTTTGGGCGGCATGGGCTCGCTCCAGATCCGCAAGTTCTTTTTCAACCAGAGCTGGTGTTGCGCGCTGACCGCGGGCCTGAATACGCTCGAACAGTTCGCGCTTCAGGCCTTCCTTATCGGTGACAAAGCGCTTCAGATCCGCATTGTCTGGATCGGGTTTAGGGATCAGATCGAGAAGATAGAATGTGCCGCCCGACGCGGTGGCCAAGTCCGCAGTGATCGCCGAGACGATACTTCCAGCGGCTCCCGTGATCAGAAAAACGCTTTTCTCGTTAAGAACGATGCCAGGTTGACCGTCGATCGGAGGTTGTTCCTGAAGTGCAACAGTCCAGCGCTGCTCCCCGGTGTATCCGATCTCCACTACTCCCGGATCGCGGAGTGTCTCGTCAATCAGCAGACGAGCGATTTCAGGTGTGTTTTGCTGCGCCTCAAAGTCAACTGCTTTGACCAGCGAGTCCATGCGTTCCCGCTTGTAAGCCTTGGTAAAGCCCACCACTGCACCGCCGAGCGGGGCGAGCGCTGCGACTTCGCCGTACCCATGTTGGCCGCCAAGCCGCGTCCCTGAAATGAGGAATGTGCCTGGCTTCCTGATGTGCTCATAGAGAGTTCGCATCGTGACATACAGGGATTTAACACGTACGCGCACCGCCTCGTGCCAAGTGGCGAGATCCAGAGTGCTCAGGTCTCCTTCCCGATCCAGCGCAGGCAGCCAATAGACTCCATCAATCTGGCCTGCCGCGGCCCAGTTCTTGAGAAGATGCGCGATGGTGTCAGCATCTGACGTTGGGTCGATGCGGAGCACCTCAACTCCTAGCGCCTGGAGGCGGTTTGTCAGCGCCTCAGCGACACCGCTTCGGTCGGGCATGAGAACGACCCGGAGCTTGCGATCAAGTTTCACATCGGTCAGCTTGCAGAAAGCGAGTGCAGGACGCAACGTCGGTACAGGCACGCGCCGCGGAATTTTGTTTGCCGCATCCAGGCTTGCAAGTACTGGACGGATGGCTTGGCCAACAGGCGAGGATACCGACAGGGGTGGCTTTCGTTCGGTTGTTCCGTCCATATCCGGCAGTTTAGGGGCAGGCGACGAGGCTGTTGCTCTCTCGTGTGCGAACCTGATGACGTGAGCGATCGTGGGGAAGTCGCGCAGTTTGAGGCTTTCATCCCGGGGAATGTTGTACATGGCCCGTACCGCTGCGAACATTTCTGCTTGCTTGACAGTGTCGACGCCGAGATCTGCTTCGAGGTCCAGATCCAGGTCCAACATGTCCTCCGGGTAGCCGGTCTTCTCCGCCACGATTTTCAGCACTTTTGTCTTTATTGGATCGTCAGTAGTGCTGGAGACCGCGACCGCAGGAGCGGGTGGTACAACGGGAACCGGCATCTGTGAGGGTGGTTCGATGATGGGCGACCCGGCTGTCGTGTCCGCCAGGTCCGGCCTCTTCTCGTGTACGAATCGGATCACGTGTCCGAGCGTAGGATAGTCGCGCAGCTTCCGGCTTTCATCACGCGGGATACTGTAGATCTCCCGGATAGCAGCGAACATCTCGGCTTGCTTCACTGTATCGACGCCGAGGTCTGCTTCCAGGTCGAGATCCAAGTCGAGCATGTCTCGCGGGTACCCGGTTTTCTCCACCATTAGTGTGAGGATGCGCTCCTTCACCGCATCGCCGCTTTCGGCTGGGCCTGGAGCCGCTGCGGACATCGTGGGAGTCACTTTGACTTGCTGCTGCTCCTTAACCGTTGGCCGAGGCGCTTCCTCCGCGGGTACCGGCGTTTGTGACGCGCTCGCAAGTCCGGGGCGCCGCTCGTGTACAAACCGGATCACATGAGCGAGCGTGGGAAAATCCCGCAGTTTGAGCTTGTCATCGCGAGAAATGCCATAAGCCTCGCGGACGGTAGCCATGACTTCAGCTTGCTTCACCGTGTCCACTCCCAAATCTGCCTCGAGATCAAGGTCCAGATCGAGCATGTCTACGGGATAGCCCGTCTTCTCGGACACTAGAGCCAGAACGCGATCCTTTACCAAATCGCTTTCTGAGACGGCCGTCGGCGGCACGAATGGCACGAGTTGGGCCGTTTCATGCCTTTCTCGCGAGTCGGCGGCGGCGATCGGAACAGTCGTGGGAGGGGATACCATGATCGGATGTACGAGTTTGGGCAACTCGGCTGCCGGCAGTGCTTCTGGTTTGTGGTTAGCCTCCACCGAGCGGCTCGCCGCAGCTCGATCGCGTACACGCAACGTGTGATGTACGACTTCGAGATCTGCTTTCTGATAACCTGCGATACGGCTGAGCCATGCGTCCCAGGTATTCTGCTCAACGATCCGGTAGGCATAGCCCAGGGCATTTGGACGACGGCGAATTCCGTCCTTTGTCGCGATCCAACGAATTAGCGACATGCTGATTTGCGATCCGAATCCGGCGCCGAGACGTAGCGCAAATTCAACGCCGTAAGCACCACCGTTGGACAAGTTCAAGGTACCCAACTCCGGATCAATTTCTTTGAAGTTGGCTACCGGCGGCACCAGGCCAGTCTCAACGGACTTGACCGCCAGAACATCTTCGATGCCAGTTCCCATCGCATGGCCGGTAAATCCCTTGGTGTTGGCGATCACAATCTGATCCGCGGCCTTGCCGAACACGCGGCGCAGGGCATTGATCTCCGCCGAAGCACTTCCACCGCGCGCCGGAGTGTAGGTTTCGTGGGACACAAACACTGTGCGTGGCGCAAGCTGATACCGCGAAATTCCATGATGATGCTCGGCTTGGGATATCAGTGTTTCCATCATTTGGCCGATGTGCTGCACATCGAGGCGAGTGCCATGAAAAGCGCTATTTGCGGTGACGGTGCTGATCACTTCGCAGATCGGTTGAATTCCACGTTCGCTAGCAGCCTCAGCGCTCTCTACCACCAAAGCAGCCGCGCCCATACCGACGATCAAGCCGTGACGCCGACGATCAAACGGGGTAGCGGCTTCTTCCACGGCCTCGTCGGTCGCAGCGGCGCCACTCGCCAGGAATCCGGCGCCAAACCATTCCATGGAGTGGTCGGAGGTGATGTCGTCCGCTGAAACAATAATGACCCGACGGCAACGACCTTCGTGGATCCAATCCTCCGCCAGAGAAACGGCCTGCGTGGTACTGGCGCAGGCCGAATTCACTTGCGTATTGGGGCCGCGGGCGCCGATGAATTCGGCAAACTGCGAATGCCCCATCGACAGGACTCGGAGCAGGAAACGGCGATCGAAGACGTACGGCTCCCGCTCAATCGTGTCTCGCAGATCTTCTTTGCGCCTCTCAATTTCTTGTTCGAGTACAGAATCGCCATTTGACTTCGACGCCCTCGTGAGCAAACTATCGAGCAGGCCCAGTTGCTCGCGGCGCGAATGGTCGGTGTAGTAACGCGAGATTTCGTCTGCGAATGAATCGCAGCCAGGAAATGCAGAGGCGAAAATAACGCCGGTGTCGTCTCGTAAGGAATCGGGCAAGGCCCAACGGTCCGGCAACTGCGTACCTTTGCTGGTGGTCTTGTAGCGCATAACCAGAGGAATGCCTGCGTCACGCAAGGCATCGATGCCCGCCGCAATCGCCAACTGGGTGCAGCGGTCAAGAGCAGCCAGCCGGTCAGCGGAAACGCCGAACTCATTCTCCAGATCGAACTTGCCTCCGCGTCCCGCCAGCTTGATGACGTCGGCGATGTTGTCGATGGTCTCGAATGTCGGCCCGCCGTTGTCACTCTTTACCAGGCGTGTGATGTGCTTTTCGAGCATCGCTTTGCGTAGGCGCGTTGGGATAAGATCGATGAACTGATCACCCCGAAGGAGACGAGCTAGATTGGAGTCATCGAAGATGTGCTCGGTTCCAGGCAGACCGAGAGCCGCCCCGGTTATCACGACGGGTGAGCGCGAGTATTCGTGATCACCTCCCTTATAGATCTCCCAGCCTTTTTCGAGCACATCAGCAAAGAAGTGGCCGAGTTCAACGAAGTTATTACCATTCGCCCCTGGAACTACTGCGACTGCAGCACTCTTGGAGGGAAGCGCCCTGGCCAGTGACGCAGTTGTTGGCGAGCTGGATACGACTGCCTTCTCAGACGCTTCGGCGATCCCTCGGCCCAGTCCAGCCGCATAGAGGCCGCATAGCGCTTGATTGAATGACGGGATATCGCCGAACTTCGGGTGGTTCGTAAACAAGGAAAGCACATCACCGTGTCCGCCGAGCACGTCGTCGGCGAAACCTTGCAGAGCCTTCTTGGGCCCAACCTCCACAAAAATGCGTGCACCAGCCTCGTAGAGTGTGTGCAGGCCTTTGACGAATTGCACGGGGGATGCGACCTGTTTCGAGAGCAAGTCCAGCATCTGCGGCACGACATTTGGTCCGGCTGGATAAAACTCACCATTAACGTTCGCCACAATGGGCAGATGCGGCGATTCAAGATGGTGACGCTCGAGTTCTTTGCGCAGGGGTTCACTGGCTGGCGCCACAATCGACGTGTGAAACGCGTGGCTAACCGGCAGTTCGGCCACTTCGTAACCCGTTTCTTGCAGAAAGGCCATTGCTCGTATGACAGCGTCGCTAGCGCCGCCAATCACCGCCTGACGATCACTATTGATATTGGCAATGACGACATAGCCGTCGATTGTCTTCAGAATTCGTTCGATTTCGTTCAGCGGCGCGAATACGGCGGCCATTTTGCCCTTATCAGCCACGGCCACCTGAGTCATTCCACGGCCACGTGCACTGACGGCCTGCAATGCATCATCGAAGGGCAGGGCGCCAGCGGCAACCAGCGCCCCGTATTCGCCAAGACTGTGCCCCATTGTCATATCCGGCTTGATGCCATAGGCCGCCAAAAGTCTGGTCAGTGCGAGATCGATAGCCAGCACTGCAGGCTGTGTAATCGCTGTCTGGCGCAGGTCTTCATCCGCCTTCGCGACCGCACTTGGGTCTTTCTGGTCGACGAACACAAACTCAGTAAGCGGCTTGCCAAGCAAAGGCGTCATCACCCGATTCGCCTCAGCAAAAGTTTCCGCGACAATCGGTTCCGCTCCGTACAGCGGCCGCAGCATATTCACGTACTGCGAACCTTGGCCTGTATAGAGGAACGCCACTTTGGGCGCCGGACCGCGGCCGCGGAAGACGCCTTGAGCACGCAGAGCCTTCCACACGACTGGATGGTTCGACGCAAGAGCTTTGAGCGCCTTGGATGATTTATCTGCCAAGTCGGCCGCGTCTGCGTAATCGATGGCTAGACGTTCAGGCGCGTGCAAGTCGGATTCGGCCGGTGCCACAGGTTCCGGCACGCGACCAGCTTCAGCTTCTTTCATTACGGCGCGCAGGCGTTCCGCTAACAGTTTCTCTGAGGTAGCGCCGATCACGAGTGCACCGCGCAGTGGGGCCTTGCAAGCAAATGAAGAAACAGAAGGTGCAGAAGAGGAGGGACTCATAATTGCCTCGTTGATTGCGTCTTGCGGAAGGGTGCTAACGGAAACTGACCGTTTTCCATTTCCTGTAAGCCTGTGAGGGATGTGCTCTTCGAGCACGATGTGGAAGTTGGTACCTCCAAAGCCGAAGGCGCTTACTCCCGCACGCCGTGGGATATCTTCTGGAACCTTCCATGGCTTCAGCGTGGTATTCACGTAGAGCGGGGAGTGAGCGAAATCGATGTCCGGACTGGGATGTTCGCAGTTAACGCTCGGCGGTAGGACCTTATCTCGAAGAGCCAGGGCGGTCTTTAGTACTCCGGCGGCCCCTGCTGCTCCTTTGAGGTGACCGATATTCGATTTGACTGAGCCCAGCGCGATTGAGTGAACAGGAAGGTTATGAGCGCTGAGCACGTCGGCCAGACTCTGGGCTTCGACCACATCGCCAACGCGTGTGGATGTCCCGTGCCCTTCGATCAGCGTCGCGGTCGCAGGCGATAGGCCGGCATTCTTCCATGCGCGCTCAAGGCAGAACTTTTGGCCAACCGGATTGGGAGCAGTAATTCCTTTTCCTTTGCCATCACTCGAGGCTCCGATGCCTCGGATCACGGCGTAGATCTTGTCTCCATCGCGCTCGGCGTCCGCGAGCCGCTTCAACACGAAGATCGCGGTCCCCTCGCCCATCACGAAGCCGTCGGCCCCTTCCGCGAAGGGACGCGTGCCGGTAGCGGACAGCGCCCCAATCTTGCAGAACTTTACGAATGTTGGTGCTCCCATGTTGCGATCGATTCCGCCGGTGACCACTGCGTCATAGTCCCTCTCAATGAGTCCCTCCACGGCAGCAGTCATAGCCGCCATTGCTGAGGCGCATGCGGCGTCACAAACGTAGTTCGGACCGTGGAAGTTGTAGATGTTCGCTATGCGTCCGGCAATGCAGTTGGCCAACTCACCGGGCATGCTGTCTTCCGTTATTTCCGGCAGATGCTTGCCGACGCGGTTGTGAAACTCGCGTGTGATGTCGTTGCGGATTGCTTCCGGCAAAGCGGCAAACGCTGATATCCCGGCAAGTTCGTGCGCGTACTCAGGGAAGTGCACCCGCAGCGAAGTCAGGTAGTGTTTCTCACCCGCCATCGCGTTGCCGAGGATGACAGCGACGCGATCCGGATCGAGCGGATGTTTTGGGTAGCCATAATCTTCGAGCGCCTCGCGAGTGGCTGCGATTGCCCATTTTTGTGCTTGATCCATGGCGTCGGCAACGCGGGGAGGAATCGGCAGATGCCACTTCACCGGATCCCATGATTGTGCGTGCACCCAGCCACCGATCTTCGAATAAGTCTTGTCAGGGACACCTGGATCGGGATCGTAATAAAAGGATGGATCCCATCGATCAGGCGAGACCTCGGTGATGCTGTATCGGCCGTCCTTGATGTTTTTCCAGAAAGCTGCTGCGTTGATGGCATCGGGCAGAATGGCCCCTGTTCCCACAATCGCAATGGCACGATTGGCTGTTTCTTCCATGACGACGCTCCTGTGCGACCCCGGCAGGTCGCTGTAACTGATAGTCAGGCGTCTTGATGCTCAGGCGGCGAGTGCGGGCTTGGCCGCGCGGGCGTAGAGGACGTCGGCTATAAAATCCATGTCGAACATTAAGCCCACCTGTGCGCGATGCACGGCAGGCAACTGCAAACTCGTTTCTATGGTGGTGATCTCAGCATCGCTCACGACGCCGGCTCCGCACACCCAACGCATACCGTCTTCTGCTACCTTGAGCACCGCTTCGCGCGCGAAGACTCTGCTCAAAGCAGCCAGGGCTGACGCGTCGAAGCGTCGATTCGCTTTCTCGTTCAACTTGCCTTCTGCAAGTCGGGCAGCACGGCGCGCCAGGCAGCCAGCACTCTCGGCGTAGGCAGCCCACTCCCCCAAACGCAAGAGAATGTGCTGATAGCGCGTGAGCCGCCCTGCGCGCGCTTTCTCCATCACCTCGGCCAGCGCGTGATTGGCGAGTGCTGCAATGTTCGCGCCGACATTCGGATGTCGAGCATGCAGCGCTTCTAACTCCTTCGCTTGCTCGTGATAGTGCTGGCCGCGTGTCTTCAGATGGAGCTGCCACCGGTCACGGCTGATAGTCATCTCCATGATTTCCGATGTGCCCTCATAGATCGTGGTGATGCGAACGTCGCGGCTGATTTTCTCCACGAGATATTCGTGCGTGTAGCCGTAACCTCCCAAAGCTTGAATGCTGGCATCGGCGGCCTGGTTTCCTGCCTCCGTCGCCATGTATTTGGCGATCGCCCCTTCTGTGTTCAGGCTTCCTTCTCCGGCGTCAATGCGCTCCGCGGTCTCTTCGATGTAGGCGCGGGCGGCTTCCAACCTCGCGACATGCGGAACGATCAGCTTGTGTGTGTACCCTTGCTTCTCGGAAAGGGGCGATCCTGCCTGAATGCGCTTGGTGGAGTAGGGAATTGCGCGATCGAGAGCAGCCCATCCTGCACCAAGCCCGAACGCCGCCACCATCAGACGCGTGTACCCGAACACTGCCTGCGCCTGATTGAGTCCCTGACCTTCGACACCTCCGATCAACCGGTCGGCATCAACGTAGACGTCATTGAATGCGAGCGCTGCCGTATTGCTGAGGCGGATTCCGTGTTTGTCTTCTGGTTCGTCGTGCGTAAAACCCTTTGTGTCTTTCTCCACCACAAACCAGCTCGGACCACTGAGAGTATTGGCCAGAACGGTGTAGGCGCCGGCGATTCCGCCGTTGCTGATCCATTGTTTGTTGCCGTTGATTTTGTATCCGACAGTGCGTCCATCCTTCGCGACTGGATCCGCGGTGGTGCGAAGTGCTCCCAGATCGCTTCCGGCCTCCGGTTCGGTAGCACCGTAAGCGAACAATAATCCCTCGTCAGCAATACGAGACAACCAGACCTTTTTCTGCTCTGGGGTTGCGCCGACAGTGATTGGATCGCTGCCGAGAAATGTGGCAAGCACAGAGGTCGCAACTCCCAAGTCGATCCGCGCCATCTCCTCGCAGATGCAGTACACGTCGAACGTACCTCCGCCCATCCCGCCGAACTCTTCTGGAATAAACAGGAGTTGAATGCCCAATTTGTCGGGGCTGCACATGTCGCGGACCACGTCCAGGGGGCATTCGTCACGCTCATCAAGTTCGATGAGTGTCTCGTCTGGCAGACGCTTCTTGGCAAACTCTTTGAGAGATTTCAAGCTCAGCTTAAGGGTCTTTTGCGTAAGCATCGGCTTACCTCACTATGCGGCAATGCCGCGAGATTCACGAACTTTCTGGGTCAGCTCAGGCAAGAATTCCAAAACATCGTCCACGATTCCGACATCGGCCACCTGGAATATAGGGGCCTTTGGATTCTTGTTGATGGCGATGACGAAAGGATTTCCTTTGAGGCCGGCCAGGTGTTGGAATGCTCCACTGATACCGCATGCCAGATAGACCTTCGGCTTCACAGTTTTACCAGAGGATCCAACCTGTCGGGATTTCTCCATCCACTTCGCGTCGACTACCGGACGCGAGCAACTTACTGCTGCGCCAAGAACTGAAGCGAGTTCTTCGGCAATCGCAACGTTGTCCTTTTCCTGAATGCCCCGCCCGATGGAGACCAAAACATTGTGCTTCGTGATGTCCACATCGCCAGCCTCAGCGACAATGGTCTCCACATAGCGGCGACGGGCGGTTAAGACGCCCACCTCGGAGGACTTGTCGACAATCACACCGGACGTAGCCGTGCTTTGGTCAGCTTTGAATGCGCCCGGGCGGATGTTGATCACTGCTCCCGTCGAAACATCGCAGCGCACGTGGACGCTCACTTGCCCGCCAAATTCCTGACGCACCAGACTTATCGACTCACCCTCCATTCGGTCGATTGCCAACACATCAGGGACGAAGGCAGAATCCAGCTTCACGGAGAGGCCGGGCGAGAGATCGATTCCGAAGTGATCATGCGGCACCAGCAAAATACTGTTGCGCGGCAAAATGGCTGAGAGTGCGTGGCGAACCACCTCCGCATTGGGATAGATGAGGGCTTCGTGACTAACCCTCCAAATCTCACTGTAGAGTGATCGAACCGCACTGCACGCAACCTCGAGATCTACTACGCAGCCTGTAAGAATCGCGGTGGGTACCGTGTTCGGGTCGATCTTCTTTGCAGCGGTGAGAAGTTCTGCTGCGGAATCGTCGACCACTCCGCCCCTGTGCTGAATGTAAGTGAAAATGCGAGGCATTATTTCAGCCCTCCCTTCGCGCCGATCAACTCAAGCACTCTTTCCGCGTTCTCTTCTCTACTGCCCTTAAGCATCTCGGCTGCATTCCCCAACGTAGGAACGAAGTAGTCGATCCGCTTTACCTTCGCAGCTCGCTCCCCCACTGCGGAATGATCGACCCCGATATCTGTGGTCCTCAATGTCGGGATGGGTACTGAAGCAACCTGCCGGATACCTCGCATTCCGACGTAACGCGGTTCGTTGATGCCGGTTTGGATGGAGAGAACGCAAGGAAGTTCGATCTCGTTGATCTCGCGGTTGCCGCCCTCGACTTCACGGCTGATCCGCAGTTTGCCGCCTTCCACCGTGATTGAGTTCACCAGGGATGCGAACGGATAATCGAGCATGGCCGCCAGCATTCCGCCAATCTGGGAAGCGCCGTCGTCAGCTTGAACCCCCGTGAGGATCAAGTCGTAGTGACCTTTCTGCACAAACGATTTGAGAATGGTCGCTATTCCACGGCCGTCGGAGGCGCTGAACGCGTCATCGGAAATCAGCGCCGCCTGGTTCGCGCCCATGGCCAGTTCGCGGCGCAGGACCTCTTCATCTTCTTCACCGCCCACCGTTACTACCGTGACTGTGCCCCCGACCCGGTCGCGAATCTGGAGCGCTTCTTCTACCGCATAGTTGTCCGGTTCATTCACCGAGTACACGAGTTCATCACGCTCAATGTCGTTTCCTTCGGCGTTCAGCTTGATCTCGTTCTCTGACGTATCCGGCACTCTTCGCACGCAAACGAGGATGTCCACGTTTAGCCTCCACAGGTTGCTGTCTCTTCGATCTGTGTTTTCTGAATTTCTGCGCAGCTCTTTCGCGCGATGTGCTGGTCCACCAGTTCTGTCAGGTCCAGTACCGACATTTTGCCTTCCAATCCCGCAACCTTGATTGCGTCTTCGATATTCACCATGCAGAACGGGCACGCCGTTACGATCACGTTTGCCCCAGCTTCCGCCGCCATTCGGACGCGGAGGACACCCATCCTTTGCTCTTCCGTTGGCTCGTAGAAAAGCATCAGCCCACCGCCCCCGCAGCAGAACGAACGGTCTCGCGAGCGCTTCATTTCAACTCGCTTCAATCCCGGAATGGCATCCACCACTGTGCGTGGGTCGTCATAAACCTGATTGTGTCGCCCCAGATAGCAGGGGTCGTGATAGGTAAACACCTTGGCTTCGTCTTCGACACGCTTGAACTCGATCTTGCCGGCTTTCACTGCGCGGGCGACCACCTGACTGATGTGCTCGACCGGCGGGAGATCCTTATAGTCGTGCTTCAGAGCGTTGTAGGCATGCGGATCCGCGGTCACGATTCGCGTCACTCTCGAAGCTTTCACGGCGTCGGTGTTGTGATCCCGCAGAGACTGGAAGAGCATTTCTTCTCCAAAGCGTCGTACTTCGTGACCGCTGTCTTTTTCCGCCGCCCCCAGAATTCCGAAATCCTCTCCAATGTGGCTGAGGATTCGTGTGGTCGACCGCCCGATCGACTGCATCCGGTCGTCGTACGAAGTGATGCTGTCGACGAAATAAAGCGTGTCCGCGACTTTCTTCCCGTCGAGCGTCTTGACGTCGCAGCCTTGGCGGAATTCGGGAGTCTTCGTCCATTCAGCCCTCTTCTTCTCCAGCTTCCCGTACGGATTGCCGCGGCTCTCCAAAGCCTTCAGCGGCTTTTGCAGAGACTGAGGCACGTTTCCGTCGTCAATCATCCCGCGCCGCAGGTCGACAATCTTGTCGATGTACTCGACCAGTAGCGGACATTCTTCCTCGCACGCACCGCAAGTCGTGCAAGACCAGATTTCGTCTTCTGAATAGATCTCGCCGACCAAGGGCTTGCTGTTATTTGCCTTGCCGAAAACCGGATAGTGCCGGAATGCATAATCCCTGGCTTTGATCGTGAGGAACCGCGGTGCTAGAGATCTTCCCGCTGCATTGGCCGGGCAGTTATCAGCGCAGCGCCCGCAGTCCGCGCACGAGTAAAAATCGAGCATGTGCTTCCAGGTGAAATCCTCGAATTTCTTCACACCGAAGGACTTCACCCGGTCCAGATGCTCATCGCTGATGCCCCATCTCACGGGTTTGAGTGTCCCTCGCTCCAGCTTCGCGAAATAAATGCTGAACAGGGAAGTCTCGACGTGGAACTGGATTCCAAAAGGCCGATAGCAGAGCAAGAAGTAGAACGCTATTTCATGAACAAGATAGGCGGTGAAGGTGAGTGCCGCGAGTGTCGTCAACGACGGCGAACCGATGAGGAGTTGCAGCATCCACGGGAGGGATAGTAGAGCCAGACTCTCCACAGGCCGGCCCTGCAGGCTGTTACTGGTGTTTGTGCTGGCCGAGAAGAGGCTGTCAGCCACCATCAATAGCGCGATTAGCCCGAGAAGGAAGACCGCGTCCGCCGTGTGATCGTTGCCGTACTTCGCAGGAACGGCATACCGCACAGGCTTAAAGACCAGGCGCCGCACCGCGGCGACGACCATGCAGAGAAAGACGATGGTCGCTGCGTAATCCGTCACAGTGTCGTACAGGTGACCGACCGGCCCGGAGAGACCGGGCATGACAAAACTCTGGTTGATTCCAACGATTAACGTGGAGAACGCGCGAGCTACCAGAAGAATGAACCCCGCAAAGACAAGGATGTGCAGGATGCCGGCGAACTTATAGCGCGGATGCTTCCACTGTCCGAGCCAGAACTTGAAGACTTTTCCTGTGCGTGTCAAGGGGCGATCAAAGCGAAAGTCCTGCTGAGCGCGAAACAGCGGCACAAGGCGTTTCGCCACGATGTATGCAAAACATGCGATGCCGACGATGTGGATGGTCAGAAACAAACTGTGACTCATGATTAACCAACCATGAGTTTCCGAAAATAAAGAGGGACCAATCACAATCAAACCCTCTGGAACTTGCGCTGTCTACACGACGACAAACTGCGCTTGACCCTGCTCTGATGGAGCTGGCGGGGCGCACTCCGATTTTGTGCGCTCCGTGACAGCTTCACTCGTATTCATTTCGTTATGCCCTCTCTGTCGTTCTCGTCCTGCAGCGGATCTGGTACTCGGGGCATGTCGGTCTAGGACTATGCAGGCTTTCTACGCGTAGTCGATGGGGTTTTTTTCGAACCAGTGTGCATCGCGAGTCTTGTTGATGCTTTTCCACGCACTCGAAGCAACGCTCGCTGTTAGCTTCCCGTTTTCCCAGGCGACACCTGCGCCAAACCCGATGACTCCGCCCAGGAAAGCCCATACAAGTCCTCTGTTTGTCGAGCGTCGGGACCCGCCCAACCAACCCAAGCCTGCTCCAAGGATCGTTGGCACCAACGCATGCAGAGCCGACTTTTCGAGATAACGGCCCAGGGACTCGTCTTTGAGAAATTCTTCCTCGCCTCGACGAGCGCCTTCCACGGCGGAATCCATGAGCTTGCGTCCATAATCAGCTTCGGATTTCGACCATTGCGAAATATTCATGGGTTCCTCCAGACGTAGTGGATGCCCTGCGGCTTTCTCGGGCAGGCCGTCAGGCAGCTTTCTGCGAGCAGTTGGCTTTGGAGACGATCAGATCAAGCACCTGCTGGAAAGCTGTGCGCTGATCGAGCATCCTGAGGAGAGTTTGGTTATCGAACCCTGCAGCTTCCGCGGACTGGACCAATCTCTCAACTGCTTCGTAAGCCGACACGTCATGCGATTCGTTTAGCTGAGTGAGAACCACTTGCAGCGGATCGCCTGGGAGGACTTTCGTGGGCACGGCCAACCTCGCATGTTCCCAAAGTAGAACTCCCTAGGTATATCCAGTCAGCAACCGCTATCACGGGTCAGTGTGACCGGAGTCACATTTGACGTCCCGGAATTCCCGGTTCTAGAACCCAAGAAGAAAAGCTGGACCTTTGGCCGAGATAGAGCGAGGAGTGTCCGCCAAGTCAGAAATAAGTGGGAGGAAACGAACAACAAAAGAAGACGACCAGGAGATGCTCTCCCGCGGTCTGCCGTTAGACGGAGTACTGCACACCATCACCATCGTCGTCTGCGCTATTTTCGCGCAGAGAGTTCGCCGACGAGGGGATAGACGAGTATTTGCTTCCGCGTCGCATCGCGACAATACCCGTGCGTACCATTTCCAGCACCCCGTAAGGTTGGAGCACTTCTAGCAGCCCGTCAATCTTGTCTTCATCACCGGTGATTTCGATGATGAGAGACTCAGGAGCGACGTCCACGACACGACCGCGAAAAACCCCCGCCAACTCCAACACGTGCGAACGGGCCTCGTGAGTGGCCGCCACCTTGATCATGGCGAGATCGCGCGCGATGGCGGGTTCAGCTGTAATGTTTTCAACCAGCAATACATTGACGAGCTTGTATAAGTTGGCTTCGATTCGCCGCGCTTGGTCCTGATCCGCATCAACAGTAATGGTCATACGCGACACCTCCGGTTTTTCTGTCCGACCGACAGTCAGCGAGTCGATGTTGAAGGCGCGGCGGCGAAATAGAGAGGCCACTCGGGTCAGAACGCCTGGTTTGTTTTCAACGTACACCACGAATGTGTTCAGCATAGTATTTATTCGTCTGCGGAAGTCTCGACAATGGGACTGGGTCGCCGGATCATTTCGTGCAAACCGGCTCCCGCTGCAACCATGGGGTAGACCGTATCTTCCTGCTCCACCTGAAAGTTAATTAGTACCGGGCCATCATATTGCCGTGCCGATTGCACTGTAGGTACAACTTGTGAGCGCTGTGTGACGGTCTCACCCCGGATTCCGTAGGCTTCCGCCACCTTCGCAAAATCCGGGTTCAGCAGAGGAGTTGCCTGGTAATTGCTCTCATAAAAGAACTCCTGCCATTGCCGAACCATTCCGAGATAGCCGTTGTTAATGATTGCAATGTTGATCTTCAAATTCTCTTGCACAATGGTTGCGAGTTCGGCCATGGTCATCTGAAAGCCGCCATCTCCCACTACAACCCAAACGTCAGTTTCCGGTCGCGCGACTTTCGCTCCGATGGCTGCAGGCAATGCGAATCCCATGGTCCCCAGTCCACCGGATGTAATCAAGGAACGCGGCTCCTCGTGCTTGTAGTACTGAGCTTCCCACATCTGGTGTTGTCCGACGTCGGTCACCACGGTGGTATTGCTTCCTCGGGTTTCTCGCCAGAGGTCGTTGATGACATGCGCCGCATAGAGGTGCCCGCTATCTGGCAAGTTCTGGATGTCGCGAACAGCTGAGTCACCCTTCAAACGATCGATGAAGTCAAGCCACTCATGGCGATCGACGCATTCGAGTTTTGGCAGCAGTTCCCGCAGGACATCGCGCATATCGCCAACTAGAGCCACGTCTACTTTGACATTTTTGTTGATCTCAGCTGGATCAATCTCCACATGGATCTTCTTTGCGTTCGGAGCATAGGTCTTGAGGTTCCCAGTGACGCGGTCGTCGAAACGCATGCCCAGAGCAATTAGCAAGTCCGCCTCTTGGATAGTGTGGTTCACCCATGCTTCTCCGTGCATGCCCATCATTCCGAGATTCAACGGATGCGAGGCTGGCAACGCGCCCAAACCAAGCAACGTGAGCGCCACTGGAATCCCGGAGCGTTCCACCAGATCACGTACCTCGCGCATTGCTCCTGAGACTATCGCTCCATGCCCAAGCAAAATCACAGGCCGCTTCGCCTGGTGAATCAATTTGATCGCCTCGTCGTATTCCTTCTGCGCCGGAGAAAGATTTGGCCGATAACCCGGCAGTTGCGGTTTAGCAGAATCCCAATCGAACTCACAGGAGGTCTGCTGCGCATCCTTCGTAATGTCCACCAAAACAGGACCGGGCCGCCCCGATTGCGCGACATAAAATGCCTCGCGAAGTGTGCGCGCCAACTCCCCAGCGTGCGTTACCAGATAATTGTGCTTGGTGACGGGAAGTGTGATACCCGTGATGTCGACTTCCTGAAAAGCATCCGAGCCGATCAGCTTGCTACCCACCTGTCCAGTGATGCAAACGATGGGAGAAGAGTCCAGCATGGCGGTGGCAATGCCTGTCACGAGGTTGGTCGCTCCGGGGCCGGAAGTTGCTATCGCGACTCCAACTCGACCGCTGGCGCGAGCATACCCGTCCGCCATGTGAGCCGCTCCCTGCTCATGGCGCACCAGAATGTGGTGGATCTTGCTGTGTTTCAGCGCATCGTAAGCCGGCAGGATCGCGCCGCCTGGATATCCGAAGACGTGGGTCACACCCTCTCGCTCCAGGCATTCCCACAAAATGTGTGCCCCGGTTTTTGTCATCAGATCCAAACTCCCTCCTGCTGCAAACCCTGCTTGCCAAGTCATACGTAAAGCAGATCGTCGTCGACCCAGTCCAGTAGACCGCTGCGGTTCGCCCAAATCATACTCCCCAAAGATAGTCTTCTTGTTGTTCGGTTTCGTGCAGAAAACTCTCATTCACGCCCGTAACGGCTGAGGCACTGTCCGGAGCCGTCGAGAAAATCGGACGTTGAGGCGAACCCGGAGTGTTGGCGGGCGAATCGCCACTACGCATCGCAGAAATGATTTCCGAGATGCTGGTATCCGTCACCGTCTTTGTCTCATCCGCAAGCGCAAGGAACAGACGATAAACGTGGTCGAGTTCTCTTCGATCCAAATGAAAACCCAGCTCGTCGCAGCGCTGACCGAGTGCATGGCGCCCCGAATGCTTGCCGAGAACGAGGCTGGTGCCGGGCACTCCCACGGACTGCGGCGTCATAATCTCATACGTCAACGGGTTCTTGATCATGCCATCCTGATGGATCCCTGCTTCGTGCGCAAAGGCGTTTCGCCCGACGATAGCCTTATTGGGCTGCACCGGAAAGCCGACGATTTCACTTAACAACTGACTCGCGGGAAACAGGTACTTTGAGACCACAGCGGTGTCATGAGGATAACGATCAGGTCGAATACGCAGGGCCATCACCAATTCCTCCAACGAGGCATTCCCCGCACGTTCGCCGATGCCGTTGATTGTGCATTCCACCTGCCGCGCCCCCGCGCTGATAGCGGCGAGGGAATTTGCTACGGCAAGGCCGAGATCATCGTGACAATGTGTCGAAATGGTGACTCGGTCTATCCCTTGCACTCGATGGCGCATAGTTTGAATTAGCTCGGTGATTTCAGCAGGAACGGAATATCCCACCGTGTCGGGAAGGTTAATTGTGCTAGCCCCAGCCTCGACCACCGCCTCCAGAACCTGGCAAAGAAAATCCCGATCGGAGCGAGTGGCGTCTTCAGCCGAGAATTCCACGTCTTGGCAAAGGGACCTCGCCAGCCGTACACTGTCACGCGCTTGCTCGATACACTCGCGCCGCGAAATCTTGAGTTTGTGCTGAAGGTGAATATCCGAGGTAGCCAGGAATGTGTGGATACGGGGTTGCGCCGCTCCAGCTAGCGCCTGCCAGGCTCGCTCGACGTCATCGCGGCAACAGCGCGCCAGGGCCGCGATTACCGGCCGACGAACGTCCTGTGAGACGGCCTGCACCGCATGGAAGTCACCGTCAGAAGCAATCGGAAATCCGGCTTCAATTACATCGACACCCAGTCGGTCGAGCTCATGTGCCATGCGGATTTTTTCCGCACAGATCATGCTGCAGCCGGGGGACTGCTCTCCATCGCGCAGAGTGGTGTCGAATACCTTTACGTGCTCACGGGCTGACATATCAATTCTCCGGGTCCTGAGGAATACTTTCCGGCAAAAATCAAAAGGGCCATCGTCTCGAGGATGATGGCCCATTCAGAATTTCTTAAACTTGTTACTATGGCTGCATCATCCGATACGTCCTAGGGGTGCAAGCACCAGGCCAAGAATGGCCACCGTAAGGGCGAGCACGCGCAGTCGCACCTCGCTGACAATTCGGTTCGTATTGGAGGTCGCTGCCTGCATTTTTGGAGGATACAGTTCCGACTGCTTTGAGACTTTAGAGTAGCAGAATGGAACCAGTCAACATCTCTGTTGGTCGGTTGAACGCGTTTTTTTGCTGTTGCCTATTAGTTTTTTGGATCGTACTTGAATGTGCAAGGCAATGAGCGGCCCTTTGGATCGTCTGCGGCGCAAAATCAACCAGCCAAGAAGGACTCTAGCGATCCGATGACGGTCGCATTGGCCGGTTCTGAACTACTTTAGCTAGAGTGGTCGCGAGACTGCTCTATCGAGGTCACGCCTGACCGATGAAGTGCAAAGGAGCGTGCAGCTCTGAGCTAGCATCCATACCTGGTGTACTCAACTTAGCAGTCACCGCTGTCGGAGGTGATGACGATCACAGCTAAGCTAATTTGTTTGAATCATACTGACATGGTGCAGCGCGTGGTCGATGAAGCGGAATATGTGCTAACCATTTTGCGCCGAGTGAGGTCCGAGGCTTCGGCCAACCCGGAATTGTATGATTCCGACGCTCAGAGGCGAATTGACGAAGCCATCGCCCGCATTGAGGACTGGCTACGGGATGCGCAATTGAAGGTCTGCGAGGAGAAAGATCTCACAGCTGCTTGACTCACATCGGCTGAGTTTCTCAACTTGGAAATCAGGCGCCTCCACCAACCCTAAAAACTCGCTCCAATTGTGCGACAAGACGCCCATACAAAATCTTCAACTCTGACGGGCACAGGACTGACGCGTGATCTATACCGACGGCGCCGGTTGACGGTCCATATGCAACTCTCGTCTCCGATGGTGCTGGAGATCTTTACAGCATGACGAAAGAGGGAAACAGGGTTGCGGCGACATCTTCGGCTTGTCGCGCAATTTGGATCGGCCTGCGAGCATTCGACCTTCGCTGCGTTCCGCCGGCCACGGGCCAGGACTTTCGCGTTTTCCGAGAAACTGTTACGATGAATTTGGTTGCGAGATTCTGTCGTTTTCTTTCTAACGGCCAGTGCGGGGTATCTGCAGCAATTCAGCGGTCCGCTCAGGAAGTTGTTGGCGGATTGGGCGGTTCCGCCGGTAACTGCGCTCTTTGGGCAACGGAGCGCAAAACCCTGGCGATTGCGCATCATGTTGATTTGGCGAGTGGGGACGTAGTTCAGTTGGTTAGAACGCTGCCCTGTCACGGCAGAGGCCGCGGGTTCGAGTCCCGTCGTCCCCGCCAATTCTTTCAAGCACTTGCAAGGAATTGGCACTTTGCGTCATGGTCCAATTTGGTCCAGTTAGGCCAGTGCTTCTCCCTTGTTGAGTACCATCCGAACAAGTTTGCTCTGTGCCAGTCGCTTGTTCGGCATTCCCGCCTGAGCGTAAAGATCCAGCGTTATGCGACTGTTGGCATGACGTAGGAGCTCCTGTACCACCTTTACTTCCTCGTTGTTCTGAGTGAGCAAAGTTGTGTACGTGTGACGGAAGGTGTGGAACCCAACCCGCTTTTCGATCTTCGCCGCCTTCACTGCCGGTCGTCCGTATCGTCGCCAGAGCGTTTCTGGCCAGAGCGGTTGCTTGCCCTTCATCGTCGGCGACGCAAACACCCAGTCTGTTTCGCGATTGTACGGACCTACCAGCCTCAGCTTGAGCAGCGACTCGGCCAAAGCAGCGTCGAGCGGTACATCCTTTGCGGAAGCTTCCGTCTTGGGAGCACCCTGGACCATCATCACGACTGAACGGCGAACATGGATTACGAGGTTCTCGAAGTCCACATCCTCCCATTGCAAGCCGATCAGTTCTCCACGTCGCAAACCGGTGAAAGCGTCCAGTTCTGCCGCCGTTCGAAGAGGTTCTGGCAGTTCTTTGAGCAGTGCCATGATCTCGTCTGGCGTCAGGACATCGGGAGTCCTCATACGCTTCGCACTCTGACGTACGCTCTGGATCGGGTTTCGTTCTGTCCACTCCCATCGGATCGCATGAGAAAACAAGGCGCTCATCAGATTCCTGATTTTGGCCCTGCTCCCACGTGCCAACGGCATTGTTTTCAACCACGCTTCGACATCCACCGCTTTCACCTCGGAAAGACGGTATGACCGCCAGCGCGGAAGCACCCACTTTTTCAGGTAAATGTCGTAGGCATACTGCGTGGAGTAGGACTTGTGATGCTCGTCTGAGCTTCCAGTCGCCGGCTTCTGCTTGGAAAAAATGTCCGGCAGTTCGTGCTCCTGGTAGTGCTTGACGAGGGTCTCGACGCTCACGTTCTTGAGGAGTTGTTGCGGGGTTTGTCGGTTGATGGTTAGACGGATGGCATCGACAGCGGACTGCGCTGCCGATTCCGTTGGAAATTCCTCCAGAGTCCCGACGACGATGTTCTTCCGGCAAACCGAGCCGTCGATTTGGACTTCTCTCCATCGGAACTCCCAAACCTTTCCTTTCCTGCGATCCGCCAGTTTCAGGCTACCGTGCTGATGACTCGTGCGCCTTCAAGCAGGATTCTGCGAGGCGGGGGACGGAACCCGAACGGACAAATACCTCGACATCAGAGCGGCGTTTGTACGCTTCCTGGGGCGCGTCCGGCAGCAGTGGGGAGTCTACTACTAGTGTCTGAGACGAGAGGCGAAGTAGCGTTATCATTCACGATCGAGAGGGATTAGGAAGCGCTCGCCTCTACTCTCTGGAATGATGCGCACAACTGGCGCATGGCGTTCTGACAGCCAGCTGACTTGTCGCGCCTCTAAAAGAATGGTCGGCTGATCGGCGGTCAGCCGATATGCGGGGTCCTTCGCAAGGAGCCAGTTGATGGCCCATGAGTCCAGTGCCCTGGAGTGATCGTTGGACGTCTTCTACCCAACGGTTCGGGCCTCATCACAATAAACAGATCAGCGGCCGATTTCCCCGAACAATCAGCCGCGCATGATTTGATCCTCAGTCTTCCTTGACGGCTAAAGGCGGAGACTTGACAGTCTCCGCCCACTGTTATCCGTGTCTATATTCGTTATCGCCAGGACGAATACGAGCCGAACGCCAGGCCTCGTCACTTGTTATCCGGAAGCCTGTTGCTTACGAACGCCACAATCTGGGGCGAGTCGCTGGTGTCCTCCGCGGTTATCGTGTTGTTGGCATCGTCCCACTTCACATCCTGTGTGTCCTTGTGATATGAAGCACCGAATCCGAACGGACCGATCGAGAATCCTCCACTTGCACTAAAGCTTGTATGGACAGCGTCATAGTCGTGCTTTGAAAGCGTAACCACGACCTTCGGTCGGTATGCGACCAGTATCTGCGTCGGCATCAAATTAAAGACACCATCCGGCCCCCAGAGCTTGAGAATTCCCTTAGCTACGGGACCATCTGGGATCCACGGGCCGTTTTCAAGCGCTTTGACTGCTGTGCCGTTGAACCATCCGCTCGGCTGCACTGTGAAGAGTGCTAGGTTGCGCGCACAAAAGGACATCCCGAAATGCTGGTCATTAATGTCAACGGTTTGTCTGCCGCCAGATGCACTTGCACCGAAACTAAAGAAACCGAAACCGTACGACGCGCCACCGCTCCATCTTTCATCTTCGCTGTGGTCGTGGTGCGTTGTGTGATCGTAGGCGATTGTCAACTTCGTGCAATTCGCCGGAAGTTGCTTCGAACTATCGATCCACGTCTTAAGGTCCGGTGTGAAGTTGTAGGTGTGGTATGTGAGATCGAGACCGTCATCCGATGGGGCTGCCAACTGGAAGGCGGGATTCGCGAAATCGGTCAAAGGTTAGCGGCCCAAGCGTAGCCCTTATAAGCAAGGTTTACCCAATGTTGATATTTTTGCGCAGCGCCGTTCACTTTGATTTGTTGTTGCCCGATCTGCACTCCGTCAAATTTCGCAAACCATTGGTCGTATGTGAGTCTTCGGTTGGGAGGAAGCGATTGTTGCTTGGCGTTGAAAGTGGTCCAGTGTGGTCCTGCGGCGGTCCAAAGATTCTGCAGCTTCGAGTTCTCATCGTTGAATGCTTTCTGTGCGTTGTCTGCCTGTTTTTGGTCGGCCGGATCTGGTTGAGGTATGGCAACGTTCTCGATGAAGGCTTCATACCCTTTGGTCACCTGCAGTGGCGTAGGAATGTAACTCGGCCCCCACTGAGGAATGGTGTCGCCGTACACTCGCCATTTTCGCCACTGACCAAGACTCGGATCATCCCAATCGGCCGCCATCGGCAAGCCGAGGACCTGCATTCCAGTCCAGTCGGGATTATCGTTGTAGAGGGTCCGAAGCGACTTGGCGAACATTTCCCAGGGCGCTGTGGAATCATCGAGTTCCTGGGGCGTCACACCAAGCGCTTTGAGTTCCGTCACGTTTCGATCTGCTCGCGATTTCTTGTCATCCGTGACCTGCTTTTGGGCGTCCACGACTTGGGCGTGTGCGCTTTGTTTTGCTCTTAGAGCTTTGTGCGTTTGGGCCATCGATTGATTAGCGGCATGCGGAGTGTTTTGCGAAATGGCGATCGTCGTGATACTACCCACACAGATCAGTACCTTGGCGATGGACATTGCAAGTCTTGGGACACTCATGGTGGTTTATCCTCCCTGTCACCTAGATTTATGGGCGAAGGTCCAACTTCCACCTCATACCGTTGCAGGTTCTTCCTTCGGCCAAGGCGACTGTTCCTGCCCCACACTCACTAAACGACAAGATACGAATTCACCCTTTTCTAGTTTTCCAGTCTTCGGACGGTTGGCAGACTTAGGGCACTTTACTAACTGGCTCGTGTAGAATTCTGACCACTGTGCTGTGGGGGCCGGTTGAGACGCCATTCGTCCATGTCGGGGTTGGAGTTAATTCGTGCCTGCGC